>Ga0247841_10000334_pt1 | contig 126447 bp, 112 predicted proteins | sample LaCruzMarch2015__2_FD_192410 | JGI IMG/M metagenome (GOLD analysis project Ga0247841, IMG submission 192410) | Freshwater microbial communities from meromictic Lake La Cruz, Castile-La Mancha, Spain - LaCruzMarch2015_18m | ecosystem: Environmental > Aquatic > Freshwater > Lake | place: Spain...
CTCGTGAATGCAACCTTTAAGGTCATGTTTACATACAAATTGGTTGGATGGGTGCTCTAACTTAACAACAACCTTTAAGGTCAGGAGGAATTCAAGCTACCCAAACATATCTTATCATATTCTATATTTTACTCCTTGCAATCCTTTCCACATTTACCATACGAGGGAGGATTTAGGTGGGTTTGCTAAAATAAATAAAAAAAAAGTTAGTGAGTACTTACAAAAAAGGATTACTTAGTAAATTGGATTCCTGCTTTTGGGGGAATGACGTAAAGAAGTAAATGATTTGTATCTTCGAAGCTACTTATCAGCGCTAAAAATTATAAAAAAACCAAGGCTATACACCCTGATTTATATCCTTAGAGAAGTAGATTCTTTTCTCATTTTCCACGATAGCTTCGTGTCCATGAAACCATACTTTCTTGTAATGAAACATAATTCCAATGTTTTCTTGATCAATAGCGACACAACAAGTACGATGATCAATAAGTACAAGACTTTGAAAGAAATACGTAAATTTCTGACCTTTGACCTCAGTAGTTATCTCATACAATGGAAGCTCCCAATTGAAACGAATTTTTCCCATGCGAAGATATGCCGTTGTATGCTTTTTCATATTCTGGGCAACACATTTTAGAAACGTTTCTTGATCAAACTGAGCATCATAGTAATGAATGAACCATGGTACAGATTCTTGTATAGCTTGAATAAAGAATTCACTAGCTAAAGTGTTTGCTGTGGTTGTAACGCCATTTTTAAGGAGTATTGCATACAAAAAAGAAAACATCCCTAAAACGATAACTAGAATAGTTATGAAAGAAGGCACTAAAAATTGCATAAAACATCCTAAGATCACAAGAATATACAGCACAGACAAAAGAACAATGATTTGATAGAATAGCAATTTTCTACGTCGCAGAGCAGTAACAAGAAGAATTTGTTCCTGTAATTTTTTTAGCGTATTCATTTTTATTATATTTATATTTGTGAAATATATATTAATAATTTATATACAAAAGTCAAACACATATATAATATTAACAAAAATTTGACAAATAAAGAGTTTTCATATATAATTAGATATATTTATCCTTTTACCACCCAATAATGGAAATTATCGCAGAGGCAGTCAAAAACATTTTAACGGATACAAAATTGACCGATGAAAAAAAAGAGGAAGCTTTAAATAACATTCATGACCTTGTTAAAGCCTTAAAAGCTCAAGCCCCTTCGGGAAAAGAGATATCTACAGCCCATGAGATATATGAAAAGTTGTGATATAAAATAGGTGCCTTTGTACAGAGGTATGATGCACCTGATATTGGCATAATTATAAAATACAATACCTCTACATGAATATATGATGGAAAACGTTATCCGATAATCATTACATTTCCTTTCGGAACATTTGAGTATTCAATATTAACCACCCACTATGATGAAGTAGAAAACTATAAAGATACGCCAAAAAAAATACTCGAGGTTCGAAAAGATGATATTGCCATACATTGCATAAAAGATTTGGATCCATCGACAGCAGAAAAAGTGATAGCAACACAGACATTATTGGAAAATATGCATAAAGATGATCTGATTGCATATTCACATTCTGAATCATTCAAAAATGAAAAATTACCCTACATCAAAGAATTAGTCACTGAAAAAATAGCATATCAACGCAAGAAAGAAATGAGAGATATGATATTCGTGAAATGCAGAGATATAGATAATATGTCATTGGATAATCTAGTAAAATATATCGAATGAGATAAATTCATCGAAGATAGAAAACACAAAGATATAGAGGAATATGCATATGAGAAATTGAAAAGAATATTTAATGGGTTAAAATGAGAAACATTATTGAAATATTATGACACCAAAGATTATGGAAAAGATATCAAAGAAATTATGCGAGAAATTATTGAAACAAAATAATGAAATTTATTTTTATATAGCAGCAACACATGGCCGAACAAGTATTTATCTCACTCAGTATTGTAATAGGAATCGTGCTTTTGAGCATTGGTTTGATGAAGGTTTTGAAACAACCTATGATTATCTGATATATTATCGCAGGAACCGCAATCAGTTTATTCATCCCTTCATTGCTTCAATCAAATACCGCCTTCCAGTCATTTGGAAATTTATGAATAGCACTTTTGCTTTTTATCGTTGGTATGGAGCTCAATCCGACTATCATCAAAGATCTCGGAAGAACCTCATTGATTGCAGGATGTTTCCAGGTGGTAATTACGTGAGTGATAGGCTATATCGTAGCAACACTTTTATGATTTGCGATGATGACATCGATATTTTTAGCTATAGGATTCGCATTCAGTAGTACCATCGTAGTATTGAAGTTGCTCGGTGATAGAGACGAAATAGAGTCTACCTATGGAAGATTGAGTATAGGCATACTTATCGTTCAGGATTTATTAGTTATGCTCTTGATTTTATGAATGGCGACCTTTCAAAGTATAGAACAAACAGCATCATGGTTGGTTATCATAAGTTTAATCGGAAAGGTCATAGGATTGGCAATAGGACTATATTTTCTCAGTAAATATTTTATCCCTATGATAACAAAAAAAATTGCTGAATCTCAAGAATATCTTTTCTTATTTTCGATAGGACGATGTTTCATCCTGTGAGCGATATTTTATCGACTTGGATTTGGAATAGAAATAGGAACATTGATTGCAGGTATAACCTTAGCAAATTCATCATATAGATTTGAAATAACAAGTAGAATAAAACCACTAAGAGACTTCTTTATCGTAATATTCTTTGTGCTTCTTGGATCACATGTAAATTTCTGAACCACGAATCGAGCACTCATGATACCAGTGGTAATATTTTCACTTTTTGTACTTATAGGCAAACCTATCATAACCATGGTAACGCTTGGATTTCTTGGACATACGAGAAAAAACAATTTCCTTACGTGAATATCACTCGGACAAATCAGTGAATTTTCTTTTCTGATTATAGCAATGTGAATTACTTCATGATATATTACAGATCCAACGACACTTTCTATGATAACGCTTATAGGATTGATTACTATTGCAGGGTCGAGTTATTCCGTAATCTATGGAGAAAAATTCTATCATTTTTTCAAACCAGTCTTACGTATACTCCCATGAGTACGAAATAAAGAATACAAAAAAATCAACAAAAAAGAGTATGAGATAACACTCTTCTGATACGGAAGATTTGGAAGCAATCTTTATGGAATGCTTCACAAAAACCATAAAAACATTCTCGTTATCGACGAAAATCCAGGCATAATCTCACATTTACAGAAGAACAAGATTCCATGTATCTACGGTGATATGAGTGATATAGACTTTCTCGAAGAATTAAATTTCAAAAAAAACAAAATGATAATAAGTACAATCAAAACATTCGATGAAAATATGGTCTTGCTCAAAACCATCAAACAAAACAATCCCGAACTGATTATCGTACTCATATGCAACCACATCAACGAAGCAATCAAACTCTACGAACAAGGCGCAGACTACGTTATTTTGCCACATTACATAGGAATAGATCATACCTCATTGATGTTGGAAGAATATGGATTTGATCTCCAGAAATTTATGGAAAACAAGAAAAGTTTAGTCCATGACCTCAAAAACAGACACCAAGATCTGATGATAGAAATGCTACAGAAATAATTAACACACTTCATTACGTCATTCCCGATCTATTAATATTTTACGTCATTCCCGCCCCGCCTTGCGGGATAAACTCCAGCGGGAATCCAAGTTGCTTTGTATGGATTCCGGTTGCAAACCTTGAGACCGGAATGACGTTGGAACGGTGGTTTAGAACTTAGAATAAAAAAAATCCTCCTTCGTTTCCTCCTTTATCCACTGGATTCACTTCGGTCGCAAAGGAGGCTTCTATTAAAAAAAAACCCCTCTTTGGTAAAGAGGGGTTAGGGGTGATTTAAAAATAATAATAAAAAAAACTGACTCGTATAACGAATCAGTCCATATATAATAATTTTATACTCGACCGCCGATAGATTTTTAATTCTGAAAATATATCGGATGAGAGAGTTATACTTGCCGTCTGCGGAAACTTAAACTTTAAACGAAGTGTAAAAGTTTAAGATTTCCAAAGCGGTGTAGTATACAATGTCTTCTACACCAGAGATTTCCTCGATGGATTTTTTTTCAAGAATTCTTCTATAGTAGGAAGAATATCATTTTTTTTCAGAAATCTTAATACTTCTTGTTTCTCATCCAATGTGTTGAATGGAAATAACTGGCTCGAATTATTACTATAACGTACTTCTATTAAGGCTTCATCACTTTCAATCACCAAACTGATTTGTACGCCCTTGGTTTTTTTAACCTCATCAGCAAGCGAGTAAATTTCGGTAACATTTTTAAACAAACTAATAACCATGTCGTTATTTCTATTTCGTATCATATAAGAGAAAACATGATCAATGACTTTGATAATCTTTGGTATTTCCATATTGTTTTATTTTAGTTTTTGTTTTTGTTTGTAAGCTATAGGTATTTACTGTAAAAAGTCAAACAAGAAGAATCATTGAAATGGAGATAAGTTTTGATATACTCAGTCCAAATGTTTTATTATTAGTCAGAAAAATGTATTTTTCTCAAAACAAAATATATCATACAACGAAACCATTTGATATTATAGATATAACCGAAGATATAAAAAAATTTATTTCTGAACAAGGATTCAAGAACGGACTTGTAAACGTATTTACCCGCCACACTACGGCAGTTTTGAAAATCAACGAAGCAGAGGAGTGATTTTGGAATGATCTCAAAAAACGGTGTGAAAAAAATGTATCGATAGATGAACGATATCAACATAATGATTTAGAACATAGAGATCCCAAGACTATGTGTGATAGTAAAGAAGAATGTCTCAATGGTCATGCACATATCAGAGGAATGCTTATGGGAAATACGAGTGAGACACTTCCTATCAACGATGGTGAAATAATGTTTGGAAGACGACAAAGAGTACTTTTATTTGAACTCGATCATGCCAGAGAAAGAGAAATTATATTTTCATATATGGGAGAATAATAGAATATTTTTACAAATAAAATATGTTGACAATAGATTTAAATTGTATATATCGTATACTAAACGTATATTGAAATCTGTGTTTAATATATCCTAAGCATCATTAGATATTCGTTTTGTTGACTGGATTCATGTATCACATTTTATATATGCAAGATTCAGGTTTCCGTAGACGCTTAGTATAAATATTTTTTATTTTTTTATTAGTAAAATAATGGCTGAAGAAAAAACATCAATAGATAATGATTTTCATGATCCAGACGATTTATTAAGAAGCAAAGCAAGAGCATGTTCTAGTGAAAAAAATCAAGAAAATAAAATAGAAAATACTATAGAAGAACATACATGAGAAATAAAAAAAGTATTTTCTCGTACAAAAGATAATTGGGATTCTTTATAAGAAATAACAATCCACTCTAGATTTTTATATCTGAGATAGAGAGAATATGTGAAAAATCGTATATTACCTCACACCATCAGGTTTTTGTTTCGGAGTAAAAAGATCTATAGATCAATTGCAGAATGTTATTGAAAAACATGCAGGGGAAAGAGTTTTTTGTGTACATAAAATTGTACATAATAGCACTATCACTAAAGAATTTGAACAACAAGGAGTTGTTTTTGTAGAAAATATAGACGATATATGATATAACAATCAAGCAATTGTTGTTTTTTCAGCTCATGGCACAAATAGAGAAATAATCAATCAAGCAAAGCAAAAATTTAAAGCCGTATATAATCTAGAATGTCCATTTGTAACGAAAGTATATACTGAAATAGATGGATTCATCCAACAAGGAGTTACTACGTTTTTTTATATAGGACAAAACGAGCATCGAGAATGTAAAAACATATTGGAATATATAATTTCACAGTGATGAAATGCACATATATTTGATACTAAAGAGTCTCTACCACAGATAGATAAAAAAAATAAAGTTGCCGTGCTTTCTCAGACGACATTAAATTTTGCATATGTGAAAGACATGCTCGATGAAATACAAAAACAATATTTCAATGCTATATTACCAACAACTTCAGATATTTGCAAAGCAACATATGAAAGACAGACTGTTATTATGCAAAATTTACAAAATTTTAATACCCTTATAGTAATAGGAAGCAAAGAAAGTAATAACAGTAAAAAACTTTACAACATAGGAATACAAAACGATAAGAAAAGTTTTTACGGTGAATCATTGGAAGACATTTTGCAATATCCAGAAGAGGAATTATTCGCTAACGAAACCGTTGCTATCACCTGATGAGCATCAACCCCCATAGAAGATATCAAGGAAGTATTTGATTATTACAAAAATCATGGTTATAAACCAGAAATGTTAGAATTACAATAATATTAAAAAAAGGCCCCTTGGAGTTCCAAGGGACTTTATAAATAGTTTCTACTACCACTCATGTCCTATAAAAGGACTAACAAGAAATCGTAAATCAATTGCATTTACGATATGTTGCATGAATCCAAAGGATCGACCGTGTTTCATTACAAATACACGCACAGTCTTACCAAATTTGGTCTGGAACACATCAGATAAGGACAAGTCCTCTTCTGTTTTGTAATTATTCCTCTCAGCTAAAGTTACTTTAACCTTTCATAGAAAACTATATTTAAGATAAATATTTAGTTTTTTAAGTCAAGTCTTTTTTGTAAATACCCCAAAAATATTATTTGTTAGTATTGTCTGTTATTTGAAATTAGCTCATTCCAGGCATTCAACCTCCACCTAACATATTCGCCATATCAGAAGGATCTACTCAAAGAATCTCTTTGGTTTTTTCTCCAACTATTTCCTGTGCTTTTTCCTGTGCTTTTTGGAAACACTTGGTAATAAGTCCTTCAAGACGTGATTTTTGTGATGGATCCAATAATGAATCATCATTGATATGTAATTCTCTCAATTTCATTTCTCCACTGATATCTACAACAATAGCATCTTGTTCGCTACCATCTGTTCAAGTAAATTTTCCCTCTTTACCTCTGATAACAAGATTTTTGAGTGCTTTCTGTAACGTCTTGTACTTATCGTACATTTTTTTCATTTCTCATAATTTTCCAAACATTCTGACTATATAATAAGATAAAATACTGATAACAATGTATACAAACACTTCACGTTTTCAACTAAAAAACACGAATGATAGATTAGAGGGATTGGACGGATTGGGTTTTTATCTATCCCGTCTATTCCATCTATCCCATCTTTTTTGTTCCTTTGCACCTTTTATTCCTTTGCACCTTTATAAACTATTTTTCAATAAGTGAATAATTTACTATAAACTTTGCTATATCACCAAATATTTTTCCTGCAGTAGCTCATCACCATATATTCTGTCTTGGTCTACGTACCTGAACTACAATAATATATTGTGGATCGTCTTTGGTTACGATACCAACGAATGATCCATTTGTCCATCAAATACCATTCATATATTTTCCTTTGTACGAAATCTGAGAAGTTCAACTTTTACCTCAGATTTGATATCCATCTACCTTAGCATATTTTAGTTCTGGATTTTGTTCAAGTACACTAAATAATCCTACTTTAAGTGCTTCCGCAGTTTCTGGTCTAAATATTTGTCTAGTGATTTTGGTTGCAGTAGGATAATATATATTTGTTTTTCTATCAAATGTTCATTTTACAATAGTTGGTTCTACATAGTATCAGCCATTGACGACCGCACCATATCCAGCAGCGAGTTGCATAGGAGTAACTAATAATCATTGTCCAAAGGTATTATTGAAAAACCTAGCATCAGAAACCGAAGTAACTCATTCAACAAATCATGCATCTTCATTAGCCACTTCTATTCACGTAAGTTTTCCAAATCCAAGTTTTTCCACATAGTTATAAAATATTTCTTTTCCTAATTGTTGTGCGATTCTTACCATTCCAATATTACATGACCACACAAATGCATGGAGATAATTCCAATCTCACATACAAACGGATTCAGCGTTTTTGATGGTAAATTGTCCTACTTTGACCTTACCAGGATCATTATATGGATCATAGAATCTGATTTCATCAGTATCAAGTCCAATAGCGACGGTAAATGCTTTGAATACACTTCATGGTTCATATGCCATAGCTGTATTTTTATCTACCAACACCTGTGGACCATATTCATTTTTAGCAATATATTTGGGAAGTGTAGTATCAATTCTTTCATAACTTGTGGCAAGTCTATATTCACCTCATGTTAAAATATACACAGGATTTTCTATATAACTAAGATCATCTACCATAAATCGATATTCAGGAGCCAATGGCTGCAAGGTAAACGCATCATTATAGTTATTAGGATTATACGAAGGATAACTCGCTGATGCGATAACATGTCCATTGAAAGGATTATATACCAACACACTAATGGAATCATCTTGAAGCATATTGTGATATCATTGGATAACGCTTTCGACTTCTTTTTGGATACCGATATCTACCGTAAGATAGACATCATTACCATCTTGCGCATCTTCCAATTCAAATTCATTTGCTCAGACAGGCCCTATCCATGCAGAAGCACGTCAAAATATTTTTCCATTTTTTCCACGAAGTACATTATCAAAATATTGTTCTATACCGTAATATGCATTATTATTCTTATCTACAAATCACATCACATTGGCAAGAAACGATCCATATTGATAATATCTTTTGATATAGGATTCCATACCAAGCCCATGAAGAAGTGGTATTTTGTCCTTGGAACGAGTCTGATAGTATTTAAGTTTCATATTTTTTATTTGTTGAGCAATCAGAGGATTAGCATCAGAAATAATTTTTACATATCTATTTTCTTGCTCATAAAATGATTTTTCCAGATTAGGAAAATTACTGAGATATCAGTATTTATCAAGAAGTTTCTGAAGCGGCACGATATCCTTATTGATATTTCCTACTTTATCAGGTACTATATATACATAATTTTTGCTCTGGATATCTATATAGTTGAGATTGAGTTTAGAAAGTTCAACGAGGAAATTGGTGTTGGCAAAAAATCAAATATAATTCTTTGGTTTGATTCAGATATATATCATTGCATTGAGTCTGGTTTTGATGAGATTAGATGCGATATTCATAGTAAATCCACTAATGATTTGTTGGAGCTGAATATCATATCCTGTCTGATCATACGTATAATATCATGAAGATACCACACCACTACCATAATAAAAAAATTTCGGCTCTGGAGGTATAATCTGCGTTTGAGTAAAAAGTTCTATATTTTTGATGCATTGCAGGGGAGTCATTTGTTGCATGCCATAAAGTTCACAGAAATGTTGATACACTGCAGGAGTTATAGTATCGATAAATTTTTCTTTATCTCGAATAAATTTTGGATCGACGAAAATATTGTACATAGTAATATTGTCCGTTAATTGGATATGTTTTTCTGCTTTATCATCAGCAAAAATATTTCCTCTCTTAGCTTGGAGCGAAGTTTCACTGACATGCTGTTGATTGAGAAGTGTATCATAATAAGTATGATTGACAACCTGAAGATAGAATAATCTTAATATCAAAATCAAAAATAAAAATCAAAAAAAACAGAGCAGATAAAAATCTTTTGTTACTCTGACAAATTTCAAAAAAGTATTGGTCTGCAACCAATGTTCTAATTTTTGATCAAAATTTTTATATGATGAAAACGATCTCAACATACTTTAACAGCTAAACGACTAAACGATAAAACGACTAAACGATAAATTAATTAGTATCTTATTAATTCCATTTCGTTTTTCAATAACTATTCATAAACAAAGTATTCATAAAACCATTTTTCAATATTTATTACATTAATCATCAGAAATCTTCGGTTCATAATCATCAGTAATCCTCATTAATCATTAGAAATTTTCAGTTCGTAATCTTCAGTAATCTTTTATCTTGCAAAAGGAAATAAAATTTGTAGTATAATAAAAAATATGGATTGTAGAAAAAACTTGATTTTGTATTCTATAAATCTATATAAGATATTAACTTAGTCTTTTTAACTTCTTTAAAAAAAAGAAACAAATGAAAAAATTATCGTTAAAAATTGTATCTGTATTTGCACTTGGAATACTCACTATGTGAAGCTTAGTCACATTCGCTCAATTTGGTGATGTTAGTAATACTCAAGGTGTGGGAATATCAGGAACAGGAACAGCTCAATGAGGAAAACTTATCGATGTTATCAAGACATTCATCAACTGGATGTTAGGAATGTTGGCATTAGTTGCATTGGTTATTTTGCTTTATGGAGGTTTCATAATGGTTACTGCAGCTGGAGACGATGCTAAATACAAGAAAGGATTCAAAATCTTACAACAAGCAGCAATCGGATTGGTATTTATATGAGTATCTTGGTTGGTAGTGAGTGTAATATTCTGGTTGTTGACAACTATAGGAGTATAATAAGAGAAATGTACTACACAAAAATACGACCCCGCTATCCAGCGGGGTTTTTCCTAATACAAAAAAAGTTTTTTTAGTTTGAAAACCCAGATTAAATAACTATACAAAATATGTAGATATTTTTTGTATTCTAAATTCTGCATTCTAAATTCTAAATTGATAAACATGCATATCCATGAGTTTGAACTCCGTTATCGTGCATATAAATGATTGAATTATAAATTTGGCCTAGAACGGGATCAAGATACTGTTTTGGAAATGACAAAAATAACAAACAAAGGAGTACCAAGCAAACCTATACAAGAAATAGAACCAAAGGAACTTCATGAAATAACATTGGAGACGTACACAAATTTCAAAAGACAATTTTTGGAAGAGCACAAAGACGAAAAAATTATAACCATAGGATGACAAGATTCATTTTGAACCTTATGAGAATATATAGATCGTTTGGAATACGAGCTCAAAGTCATCAAAGAAATGGGATTCAATTCCTACTTTCTTATCGTAGCAGATTTTGTTCGTCGAGCAAAAAAAAATATGATTGTTGTAGGGCCAGGAAGATGATCAGGTGCGTGATCTATTTTAGCATGGGTAACGAGAATTACTGATATCGATCCTTTACAATTCGGATTACTCTTCGAAAGATTTCTCAATCCTGCCCGTGTATCGATGCCAGATTTCGATATCGATTTTGAAGATGTACAAAGAGAAAAAGTTATCCAATATGTCAAAGAAAAATATGGAAATGAACAGGTGAGCGGTATTGGAACATATATGCAGATGGCAAGCAAAGCAGCATTCAAGGATGTTGCGAGAGTACTTGGAGTGCCGTTTGAAAAGTCCAATCAGATATCATGACTCATGCCAGACAAGTTGTCATTGCTCCAAGCAGTACAAGCACCAGATGTAGGCGATGAGCTTAAAGCGATATACGAATCAGATGCAAAAGTAAAACAAGCAGCGGAATTATCAGAGAAACTTCAGGGAAATATGAGACAGCTAGGAATGCATGCTTGCGGTATCATCATAGCTCCAAACAAAATCACCAAATATTCTCCGGTGCAATATGTCAAAGAAGGAGACACAACAACCGTAAGCCAATACGATGGACCGACATTAGAGACTATCTGACTTTTGAAGATGGATTTTCTTGGACTCAGAAACTTATCCGTCATCAAAAACTGTATCAAAATATTACAAAAGAAACATGAAAAAGAACATAAAGAACTTCCTGAAATGTTTCAACGTTTTTTCGAAGATACATCATTTCAACCACCATTGGAAGATCCGTTCACTTTTCAAAGAGTATTTCAAACAGGAGATACTACCTGAATATTCCAATTTGAGTCGAATGGAATGAGAAAGTTTCTTATTAAGTTAAAAGCAGATTCGATCAATGATCTCGTAGCTATGAATGCATTGTATCGTCCATGACCTATGGAATTTATCCCCAATTATATTGCAAGAAAAAATGGTGAAGAACCCATCAGTTATATGAGTGCAGAACTTAGAGAAATGTTAGTAGAAAAATACGGTGAAGAAGAAACAGATCAAGAAAATATTAAGCTTGTAGAAGATCTCGCACCGATTATGAATCTTACCTATGGTATCGCTGTCTATCAAGAACAGCTTATGTTTTTGGTACAATCAATGGCAGGATTTTCATTAGCTGAAGCTGATTTGCTTAGAAGATGAGTCGGTAAGAAAAAAAAGGAAATCATAGAACAGCTCAAAAAAGAATTCACCAAAAGAGCAAAAGAATATAGGGAATATAAAAAAGAAACAGCAATCTATGTCTATGAAAAGATGATAGAACCAGCAGCGGCATATTCATTCAACAAATCACATTCCGTATGTTATGCCATGATAGCATATCAAACTGCATACCTCAAAGCATATTATCCCGTTGAATTTTATGCATCATTAATCAGATCAGTAGAGGAAGATACCGATGGATTGAGTTTATATATCTATGAAGCACAAAACCAAGGAATACAAGTATTACCGCCACATATCAATCATTCCTTTAATCATGTAGCAGCAATCAAAAATGAAATCAGATTGTGATTTTTTTGTATCAAGGGATTATGATGGGAAATAGGAGAAGTCATCCAAAACGAAAGAGAGAAAAACTGACCATATCAAACTTTAGAAGATTTCATCAAAAGATGTTCTCCTATCGTAAATAAAAAATCAGTTGAATGATTGATCAAATCATGAGCATTTGATGATTTTGGTGATCGTGGAATTTTATTGGCCAATAGTGAAACCATTCTTGAACGAGCAAAAAAATCCAAAGACTCTGGAGCTGGACTTTTCGGTATGATGGAGATGAATACCAAGATGACCCTCAAGCCATGACCGACAACAACAATGATGGAAAGATTGATGATGGAATATGAAGTATTCAAAGTCTTCGTATCATGAAATCCTTTGGATGGACTATATATGCATATCAAGAAATACAACTTTATTTCACAATTTAAAGAAAAGGAAAATTTCGGAAATCTTATGATCGTAGGATATATCAAAAACATACAAAGAGCAAAGAAAAAATGATTTTTTATCCAGATAGAAGATATTTCAGGGACTACAGAAATATTTGTAAAAGAAGTGTTGGATTTCCAAAAGTTTGATATCCTTGTTATTACCTGATTCAAAGGCAGATCTATAAGCATAGAAAAAATAGTCAAAGTATCACGTGATCAATTGATAAAACAAGCATGAGGTAAATATGATCCAGAGATGACGGTAGTCAAAGCAAAATCGTTAAGATTAAAAACTATTGAAGAAGAAAAACCACAAGAAGTAAAAGTCAATCAGGAAACATTAGAAACTTCACCAACTTCACCAATACAACAAACGAAATTTACTTTGCCCGACAATGCACAAAAAATAAATGACATCATAACTATTATACAAACACACAAAGGTGACAAGGAAATCACCATAAGCGATAAAACATTTTTCCTCAATGAAGAGGGGATTCAAAAAATACAAGATTTACTTATTATTAAATAATATATGAATAAGCATATTGCTCTAGCAAAACACATGATAGAAAAAGCTAAAAAAATAGCTCTTTTTGGGCATATGAGTCCTGATGGGGATTGTATAGGTGCTATGCTTGGATTGGGAAGATTATTGGAAAAGCAGAAAAAAAATATCAGTTATTTTGTACCCAACAAAACAAGCAAAATGTTTGATTTTGTCAAAAACATACAAAGACTCAAAAGCAATTTCGATTACAAAAATTATGATCTCTTGATATTCACAGATTTCACGGGAATAGACCGCATGGGCATCATTGGTCAAGCAAATCCTGAATATTTCAAAAACAAACAGATACTCGTTTTTGATCATCATCCAGGAAATGGATTGGATCATGGTACTATTATAAAAGATATCAAAAGTATAAGTACCTGTGAAATAGTATTTGAACACACCTACAAACGACGACCAAAACTCTATGATAAAGACATAGCTACCTATTTTTATCTAGGTATTACTTCTGATTCAGGAAATTTTTTGTTTGAACAAGATCATATCAGGACATTTACCAATGTAGTAAAACTGCTTAAACTCGGTGCTGATAAAGATCTAGTGGTAAATAATCTTCTTCGTAAAAAATCATTGAATTCAATAAAATTTCTTCAACAACTACTGAATAGGATAACCCAAGTAGGTGAGGTGCTGTATACGTATTATGATGAAAAAGAATTGGAAACATATAAAATTGATCAAGAAGAAGCTTCTTATGGATTACACATCATTCAGAATATTGACGGTCCACAAGCAGTATTGCTTATGAGAAAAGTAAATGATATCATCAGAGGATCGCTCAGAGCAAAAGAGCTTGAAGGAGAAATTCGTGGCAAAGGAAAAATAGATTGCAATAAAATTGCACAAGCATTATGAGGAGGAGGACATAAATTGGCAGCAGGATTCAGCGTCACTGCCAAAGGTAAGTTTAAACAACAGATAGGCGTTATTGCAAAACAGGTAAATACACTTATTAAGAATCAAAAACTTAAAACTTAGAACTGTACTTCATCACGTCATTCCCGACCTGATCGGGAATCCAAGTTGCTGAGTATGGATTCCGGCTGCAAAGCTTGACGCCGGAATGAGGCTGGAACGGTGTGAAATTAGAATTTAGAATTTAGACATTTCAACACTTCAACATTTCATCATTTTAACATTTCATCATTATCTCCATGAATCAAAAGTACAATGTAGTACTCCGTGTATTCAGACCGATACTCCATCTATGAATTATTGTAATCGTTTTCTATGTGATGTATAGGATCCGTCTCTTCACCGACCTAATACCTGGCGTCCAATTGAGAATACCTGTAATAAATTATCAGGAGAATATGGCTTTTGGGATAATCGCTGCATTCGTGTTTATTTTCATAGGAATAATAAATAATCTGTACGAACTCCACAAACCCATACAGAGATACTTTCAGACATTTACTAAAACGTGGTTATACTGGATTATTGCAATTTCTTTCATCTGATATTTTTGACAAGGATTCGTTTTCTTTTTTTGAATCTCGAGATTTATCATCGTAGTAGGTGCTTTCGTGAGTTTTATTGGACTTTTCTTGTTTGACCAAGTACGAAATTATTTGGAAGCAAGAAGACATAGAGAAGGCAATAATAAAATACTTATCGTAGGCAGCGACACTATGGAAAGCTACAAAGCTATAGAAAAAATTAAGAATGGATTTTCATTCAAAACAGAATTCGTTACCCACCATGAAATGAATGATATAGATATTACCGCATATTTTATAGTAGTAGCCGTGGGAAGTTTTCAAAAAGAAGTATTACAAAGTATTTTCGAAAAAGTGAGATTTAGTGACAATACAAGATTTTATCATATCAGCGAATGATTTTTCTTGGAAGATGTTGTGTATTCACCAGAAAATATCGACAACATCATTGCTCTGGAATATAAGCATTCCAAATTAGATGGTCGATCCATCGTCATAAAAAAATTAGTAGATCTCTTCGCTGCATTCATTTTGACGATTATCGCTTTACCATTTATGATTATAATAGGCATAGCTATCAAAATAGATTCTCGTGGCCCAATACTGTATAAGTCAAAGAGGGTAGGTAAATACGGGAAACTCTTCAACTTCCTAAAATTCCGCAGCATGTATACACATCTAAGCGTGGGATATGGAGGTAAAGATGCAGATGAATTATACAAAAAATTAATAGCATCAGATGCCAATGTCAGACAATGAGTACTTCCAAAAATACAGAACGATCCAAGAGTTACCAAAGTAGGAAGATTTCTCAGAAAAACATCACTTGATGAATTACCACAATTACTCTGTGTTTTGCGATGAACGATGTCATTGATTTGACCAAGACCACATCTACCAAACGAAGTACAAAATTACGAATGACGACAAAAGAGACTATTATCTATCAAGCCAGGGATCACCTGATATGCACAAGTATTCGGAAGAGATAATCTCGACTTCGAAGAAGAAGCAAAACTGGATCTCTATTATATTCAGAATCGATCACTCTTTCTCGATGCTTACATTATTTTAGCTACCTTTGGTGTGGTATTTAAAGGGAAGTAAAATTACAAACATATCGTAAGGGACGGTCGCGACCGTCCCCTACAAAAAACACATTTATTAAAATATAAGGTATAATGACCCTATCAGAACAAACAAAAAAAATCCAATCGTTCATCAAAGACCATCCTCAGATTAGTAAACTGAAAGAAAAAGAGGTGGCAGATTTTTATATTGAATTGATTGATTGCTTAGTAGATCATAATCATGCTTATTATATAGACACCAATCCAAGTATTTCTGATAAAGAATATGATGATCTTTTTGTTTATCTCAAAAAAATAGAAGAATCCCATCCAGAGATTATTACTTCCAATAGTCCAACTCAAGGGCTTATCTGACAAATTAGCGAATGATTCCAACAAGCCAAACATACCGTTAAACTTATTTCACTTGAAAATACATACAACGCCGAAGATTTACAAGAGTGGTGAGATAGACTTCATAGAGTATTAGAAAAGGCTCTATCGGTCTCCCAATCTCCAGAAAGTCTCCCAGTCTCCTACACAATAGAACCGAAATTTGATGGACTAAGTGTAGAACTTATCTATGAAAAATGACGGTTGAAACAAGCCATCACACGTGGTGATGGACGAGTAGGAGAGGATATTACTGTGAATGCAAAAACGATTAAAAATATTCCACAGAAATTAAAACATCCTATAGATATTGCTGTAAGAGGAGAAATAATGATGCCAAAAAGCGTTTGGAAAGAGTTAAATAAAGAAAGAGAAGAAGAATGAGAAACTCCATTTGCCAATACGAGAAACGCCGCTGCTGGAAGCATCAAATTATTAGACTCAGGTGAAGTTGCTAGAAGAGGATTGGTATGTTACTTATATGATATTTTACAATGAGAAGCAAAAACAATCACAGAAACATGATTACCCGTTTTCCAACGAAAGAAGGAAGTAAATTCCATCGATGAAATAATCAACATTTGTTTAGATGAAAAAGTAAAAAAAGATTTAGATGCACAAGATATAGAATTTGATGGACTGGTTATTAAAGTTAAAGATGAACAACAACGTGAAATTATCTGATCAACTGAACATCATCCAAGACGAGCTGTTGCGTACAAATTCCCTGCACAAATTGCAGCGACTCAGATTCTTTCCGTAGATTTTCAAGTGGGAAGAACATGAATCATCACTCCCGTAGCCAATCTCGAACCGATACAATTAAGTTGAGCAAAACTCCAAAGAGTCAGTCTGCATAATTTTGATTTTATTAAAGAAAAAGATATTCACCTTCACGACTGGATTCGATTACAAAGAAGTGGAGAAGTGATTCCTTACATTGTCAGCGTAATTACCGACCGCAGACCAGAATCTGTAACCATCATACATCCGCCAAAACATTGTCCCTCATGCTACGAAGAGGTCATACAAAAAGATATGCATTATTATTGTATCAATCCACATTGTCCTGAAAAAACAAAGCAGCAGATCCAGCATTTCGTGAGTAAAAACTGCATGGATATTCAGTGAATAGGAGAAAGCATCATCGATATTTTGGTCGAAAATAATATCATCAAAAACATCGCAGATATTTATAAACTCACAGACCAGAACGTTCAAATCACTTTACGTAAGTTTCCATGAGTTTGAGATAAAAAAGTCGCCGAAATGGTAAAAGGAGTAGAGGAGTCCAAACATAAAGCATTATGGAGATTACTGAATGGATTATGAATACCGCATGTAGGCAAAAAAATGGCACAAGAACTCGCGGAATGAATTGAAAATTGAAAATTGAAAATTGAAAATTATGAAGAACCAAAAGACATTCTTACTAATATTGATTTTTTAAATTCAATCTATGGCATCGGAGAAAAAACGGTAGAAAACATCAAAAAGTTTTTTACAACGAAACATAATTTAAATATATTGGAGCAATTGAAAGACTACGGAGTAAATATGGATTCAAAGAAATATTCAGATCATCTCAAAGCAAGCGAAGCCAAATGAACATTCTCTATCACCTGAACATTTCCGATATCAAGAGAAAAAATCACTGAATATTTTCAGCAGAACGGCTACCTTTTCAATGAATCACCCACCAAAACCACGGATTTTATGCTTATCGGTGACAAAGCAGGAAGTAAAAAAGAAAAAGCGCAAGAGCTATGAATTACAATATATGAATGATGGGAAAACATAATCAAACAATTTCCATTTATCAAAAGCATTTCCAGCGAATCAAATAAGCCAAAGACCCAGAGCCTTTTCTAAAAAAGTTTAGCGTCATTCCGATACTCTCTGATGGTTACCTCATTCCGGCGCCAAGTGTTGCAGCCGGAATCCATACTAAATTACAAAGTATTTTAATGATAGATTCCGGCCGCAATTTCTTAATGCCGGAATGAGGTACTAGAGTGGGTATATGGATCCGATGCTTTGTAAATAAAAATTTTTTAGTTATATTGTTCAATATATAGTATGATCAACGATATCACCTTTGCTTTCCTCAAAGCAGTAAAAGAGAATAATAATCTCGAATGGATGAATAAAAATAGGGATCTCTACTATTTAGTTAGAGACAATTTTCATGCATTTGCAAAAAAACTGATAGAAGAAACAAGAAAACTTGATCCAACTATTTGAGATCTGAATATCAAAGACGCGACCTTTCGTTTCAACAAAGATATCCGCTTCACCAAAGATAAATCTCCCTATAAAACAAATTTCTGAGTAATCATCTGTGATGAAGGGAAACACGGAAATAGTGCAGGATATTACGTAGATATAGGACCAGGAAAATCTTTTATCGGTGGAGGATTGTATTTGCCACCAAGAGCAATAGCCGAGAATGTAAGAATGTATATCGCTAAACATTACCAACAATTTCAGAACATCATCAATAATCCAGCTTTCAAAAAGACATTTGGCTCAATCCAATGAGAGCAATACAAAAAAGTACCAAAATGATATGATTCAAACCACAAGGCAGGGGAGTTTCTGAAGATGAAATCTCGATACATAGGGCACGACATCTCTGATAAAATAGTCCTCAAAAAAGACTTTATGGACTATTGTTTATCAGTATTTAAAATATTGAAGCCATTGAATGACTTCCTCAACAAAGCTTGACTTTATACAAGTAATAAGCTATAGTATAAAAAATAAATATAAAAATTATGGAATCAATCATGTACACAGCGAAACCGCTGAAAAATAAAAAATTTAGGATTTTCAAAAGAATCCTAGAGCTAAAAACAAAAATAGTTTCTATTGAAGCACAAAGTTATAACGTTCAAGATAGATACACCTTACATGGCAAAGAAAAGCAATATTATGCCTATGGTAACCCTATAGATACCGGCATAATTACGAAGAATCCCAAAGACACAATATTTGCTCTCACAAAGAAGGATGAGCACGAACGAAGAACAAAAAAAACACAGTAATAGTACTGTGTTCACCTATCATTATCCTCTCATTATATGAGAGGTTTTTTTATTTACCAAGAAATTCTACTATATATCCTTCTATTTCACTCATCTTATCTTCAATCAACGCCTTTTCTTCTTTTTTGAACGTACTCAATACATAATCAGCCACATCATCTTGATTTGCAGGTCTATCTACACCGATTCTGAGTCTTCGAAAACCTGCCCCGTCTCTTGATCCGTCTTTAGCGGATTTAGCGGGGTCTTTTGTTCAAATCTTTTCTATAATGCTTTTCAATCAATTATGCCCAGCACTACTTCATCATAATTTCAACTGGATTTTTCCTACAGGCAAATCAATATCATCATGAATCACTAAAATATCATTGGGTTCTATTTTATAAAAATTAGCTACTGCACTAACCGCTCATCACGAACGATTCATAAATTCCATAGGTTTCAAAAAAATTACTTTCTGATCTTTATACAGTTCAGCTTTATATTTTTCATCATATTTGAAACTTCACGGAACAAATTGATCAATGAGAAAAAATCCTATGCTATGCCTAGTTTTCTCGTATTCTTTTCAAGGATTTCAAAGCCCAACAATAAGTTTCATTTGAAATAAGATCTACAATAAATTTATTTTAATTTTTTTTAACAAATCCCTCTCCCTTCGGGTATCTCCCTTTATCAAGGGAGAGGCATATTTATTCCTCCCTTGATAAAGGGAGGTTAGGAGGGATTTGCTTATATCTACCATTTTTAATCGACTATATCTTGCATTTCAGAAAACTCTATAATATCTCAGATTTCTATTTTTTTACCTGTTGTTACCTTGATTCCACATTGATCTCATTCACCGACTTCTTTGACTTCATCTTTATTTTTGTGAAGAGAAACTACACGACCTGTACAGAAAATATCTTCACCTCTCATGACCGTGAATTTTGGTTTACCATGAAGTTTTCCAAAAATAACCTTTCATCATATCGTCATATCTTTATTTTTGGTGAAGAAGATTCATAAGACTTCAAGCTTAGCAAACATCACTTCATGTTGTTCAATTTCAACCATTCCAAGAAGTAATTTATTTAAGTAATCCGTAAGTTCATAGATAATATCAAAGTTTTTCATTTCTATTTTCATAGCATCAGCTTTCTTTTTCAACATTGCATTCATAGAGATATTGAATCCCAAAAGCAACGCTCATGATGCCTGTGCAAGAGCAAGATCAGACTCAGTAAAGTGTCAAACATTTGATTGAATGACTCTCATCGTAACATTTTTTGGTAATATGATTCCGCTAACTGCTTGTTGAAGTGCCTCTAAACTACTTGATCCATCAGATTTCAAAATAAGTTTAAGTTCTGCACCAAAAGCACCAGCTTGTATTTGAGTAACAAATTGTTTTACAATAGAGTCTCAAGAAATTTTGTTGACCTGTTCTTGGATAAGTCCTATTTTTTCTTGGGCTTCTTTTTCATTTTTTACTACTTCAACGATACGTCCTGGTTCTGGCAAACTTGTGATACCAAGCACTTGAACTGGTTCTCATCATGTTACTGATGTTACCGTCTGACCTTTTCGATTTTGCATTCTTCTAATTTTTCACGTAGTATTGTACGCAACGATAGTATCTCATACTTTCAATGTTCATGTCATAATAATGATAGTAGAAACAACTCATTGTTTAGGATCGGTATGTGCATCTACAACAACTCCTACGGCAGATCTATCTGGATTGTATTTCAAATCAAGCATTTCAGTTTGAAGTAAAACCGTTTCGAGAAGTTCAGGAATTCATTGTCCTGTTTTGGAAGATATTCAGATCATAGGCGTATCACCTCATCGATCTTCTGGAGTAAGTCCATATTTAGCGAGATCTTGTTTGATCGTTTCAAGATTTTTTCCTGGTTTATCTATTTTGGTAATGGCAACAATGATAGGCACACCAGATTCTTTAGCATGTCAGATAGACTCGATCGTCTGTGGCATCACACTATCATCAGCAGCGACAACGATAATCGCAATATTCGTCAATTTCGCTCATCTTGCTCTCAAACTCGTAAACAATTCGTGTCCTGGAGTATCGATAAAACATATTTTTTTATCATTATATTCTACGACAGAAGCTCAGATAGACTGAGTAATACCTCCTGCTTCACCTTCAGCGACAACCGTTTTTCTGAGGTAATCAAGTAATGATGTTTTTCCATGATCTACATGACCCATAACGGTTACGATAGGAGGTCTTGGAAGTAAATGTTCCGCATCTTTGTCCATATCAAGAATAGCTTGCAAATCTCCACTCATAAATGTCTGGACATCAACCTTATTATCATGCTTTTTTACTATAACATTAAATTCACTCGCAATCAATGCGGCTGTATCAAAGTCTAACGAAGCAGTGACTGAAGTCATGATTTTATTTTGGATTAATTTTTTCATAAGTTCTGGCAATGGTACTCCCATTTTTTCAGAAAATTCTTTTACAGTTATTTTATCATTGATATATACTTCTATTTTTTTGACCAAATTCGCGGAAGTAGTAGCTATTTTTTGTACTTTAGGCGCAACTCTGACCGGTGCTACATATGCTGGTGTAGGTCTCGCATGTTGAAATGATGGTCTTCCCATAGGTCATTTATTGTTATAGGTTGGTCTATGTTGTTGATCACCTCTTTGTGGTGCTCTTGCAGGTCAAACTGTAGGTCTGTTTGTTAATGATGATCAAGCAGGTTTACCTGGAACATAAGCGGGTTTATTTGTAGGATGCATAGGTTTACCTGCAGAATATGCAGGATTGAAAGGTTTAGATCATTGATATCCTACTCTTGGTTTTTGATCACCACGTTGAGGAGCAACATTTCTTGGTCTTTCCGGTTTAGTAGCGAATGAATCATCTTTTCTTCAGACTATATGTGTGGGTGCGATTTCAACCTTATCAAAGGAGAAACTAGCACGTCTAGGTTTTTCAAGAACGATACTTTCTTGCTGTTCATCTTCTATACGTTTTTCTTCTTCTTTCTGTTTGATGGTTTTTTCTTCTTTTTTAAATCCCAATCATGACAAAAATCAACCTCATCATCAGAGAAGTTCATCAGATTTGAGTACTTTTGCACTCGTATCTTTTTCTTTCACAGAAGAAGCATGTTCTTCTTTTATTTTTGAAGAAACTTTGGGCTTTGCAACTACCTTTACAGATTTATCTGCTTTTGTCGCAGGCTTATCTGCTTTTGCTGCAGAAACTTTTTTAACAGGTGTTTTTGGCATACCATAAAAAAATAACGTAAAAACGACGTGAAAATATACTACACATATAGAGAGCAATATCAAGTGAAAACGCTGAAAGAAATTAAAAAATTAAAAGATTAGAAGATTAAAACATTTACCTATCGTTCCATCGTTCTATTTTTCCATTATTCCAAAATTTGCATTTTTTACCATTTCCGTGTATAATTAACTAGATTACTATATGCGCGTAATTATCAATTACAATACATTACGTCCGCATAGGCGGACTCATTACGCACGAAGTGCAAATTACCTTTAGTCTTTAAGTCATTCATCATGTTTAGAGTACATCACATCAATACCAATGATATTTCTATAAAGAATCTGATTCTGCTTTTTTTGACGATTGTTATGTGATTCGCGTCCGTCATTACTTTGGCATATATCGAGATTCCTTCAAACATAGATAATGCACGACAAACAATAGGAAGAATAACTATCACCGAAGATGGTACATCTAGTACCGCTACAGGAATGGATATCTCTTCATGAGGAATATATATCAATACGAATATTTTATATCCACAATCAAGTTTTTCAGGTAAAGTTCTCGGACTCGATGATAACGGATATGTAATATATGTAGATAGTCAGAATTTAGTAACTTCATGATCAAGTGGTGGTGGATGAGGATGAACAGGAGGATATCGAACATGAGCAGGAGACGACATTTACAATACAAATAGTGGCAACATAGGTATCTGAACTTCAACTATGAGTGGTAAACTTCACATTACAAGTGCAGGAACTACTGATGTATATATCGAAGATACCAACTCATGAAGTGCAGCAAATATCAATTTCCAAAATACCGTAAATAGATGGATGATAGGAGGATACGCACAGAGATTTTATATAGGATTGAATGGAACTGCATTTATAAACATCATAACAGGTGGATATGTAGGTATAGGAACCACAGGTCCAAAAGCACCATTGCAAGTGATAGGAAATCTTATCGCAGGGGAGTATAGCAACACAATTAATGGAAGTAATTCTAGTATAGCATGATGATCAGGAAACATAGTAACGGGAGATAGATCATTTATCTGAGGATGAGATGGTAATAAGATAGATAATTCTGGATGATGATTTATCTGATGATGAAGAGCAAACTACATCTGATCATGATCTACAAGACCTGAAAATACAATAGTTTGATGAAATAATAACATCATAAGCTGATGAGCTACACAATCGTTTATCTGAGGATGATGATCAAATACAATATGAAGTAATATTCAGAATGGGACAATAGTTTGATGAGCTAGTAATTGAATTACTAGTAGTAATTATTGATTTATCGGTTGATGACAAGCAAATACAATTTACTCATCTGTTAATTCATTTATCTGATGATGAGCTGGTAATAAAATTTATACAGCTGAAAAAGCTACTATCGGCGGAGGAGACAGCAATACAATTACTTGAGATTCAAATTTTTCAGTTATTCAAGGATGAGAAGGTAATAGAATAGAAAATGCTCAATATAGTTTTGCAGGATGAAAAAGTGCTAAAGTATACGCAGACAATATCTTTTTGTGGAATAGCGATACTACTTCTTTTTCGGGTAATCAACAAGGTAGCTTTATCATCAATGCTCCAGTTGCTTATAGAATGGGTGGTGTAGGAATAAATATAAATAATCCAGAAACTGCATTGGATGTAGAATGACTGATAAGAACAAGACCAAATTCACCACTACAAGCATGTGCTATGGATATACAATGAGCTATTGGATTTAGTGGTACCCATTTCTATGGTTGTAATGGTATAGCATGGAATCAATTAGATTAACACAATATACATATTTTTATCAAACTTTCTGAGTTTAAAATTTAGATATAAAAAACGACAGTAACTCTACAATAGCACAATCAATTGACTTTTCACGACAAATAAGTATACTTCATTTTAATGAAAAAACAAAAATATAAACCAAATAAAAAAAAATAATATGAAAACAAAAATTTTCGCATTTTTTTTGCTAATCTTTAGCATAAGCTGGGGGATGACTTCAGCATCGCATGTACATGTGTATCTAAACAACAGTTATAGTCCTGAATATCACTATTTCTGTAGTATAGATACTGTAATTGTTCATAAACCAAGTATTGCAGCTAGTAGTATAAAATGGAATCCACCAATTGGATCTGATATATTTGATTCTACTTCAGTAATAATTACATCAATTAATACTGGCACATGGTCATTTTATGCAGATGAAGTAGATAAAACATTCTATATCTACATCCTTACCTCTCCACCCTACGAACCAGCTTGTACACTCAATGACACTTCATTTTGTACTTCAACCTTCTCACTTCCTCTGGATGCAGAAAATCAGAATCCTGGAGGACATGCAGCTACCTACGAGTGGCGAAGAAATGGGATAGTAATTGGTACAAACAGAACCGTTACAGTTACAACTCCTGGTACTTATAGTGTGACTATCACCAACGCTTGCGGTGTAAATACTTACACCAAAAACGTAACCCAAGCAAATCCGAATGCTCCACATCTTGGAGTTGATCAGACATTTTGCTGGGGACTAACAAGTACTTTGGATCCAGGAAGTACCAATGTGGCTTCATATCTATGGTCAACAGGCGCTACTTCTGATACACTCGTTGTAGATACAACAGGTACCTACTGGGTATACGTAATGGATAATAATGGTTGTAGCGGACGTGATACTGTGGAAATTACTACACTAATTCCTACTCCAGCACCAATCTGCTTTGTTGAATTCGATACACTAACGTGGAAGAATAACATCAACTGGTCAATAAATCTACCCAGTAATGCTGATAGCGTTCGCATCTACAAAGAGACATCACTGGGTGTCTGGACCTTAATCGGTACGGTACACAAATCAATACATCATTTCTTGGATATGGCATCAGCGCCACAAGCGCAAAGCTATAGCTACAAAATAGCTATGGTGGACAATTGTGGAAACGAGTCTGAACTTTCTTCCTATCATACAACGATAACATTGTTATCTGCCTATGATCAGGGGACTAGTACATATGGATTCAACTGGTCCGCATATCATGGTTTGATAGTCGGTGATTATTACCTCTTTGGAATCGATGGCGCTAATGTAATTACACAAGTAGCTACCGTACCAGGAAATGTGTATATGTACAATTACGTAAATCCGAATCTATCTTTTGTAAAGTATTATATAGGTTTCGAAGCACCGAATTGTACAAACAAAACCAACGTAATCGTTAAATCCAACTGGGTACAATCAGTACTTACCAGTGTAAAGGAAATTACCGTGATATTATTCTCGGTATATCCTAATCCAGCAAATGATCAGATAAATATCAATATTGGAATCGATAAATTCCAAGTGGAAGTGCTTACTATTCTCGGCCAGGTAGTCCTGCACGAGCACAACGTAAAAACGTTGAACATAGAATCACTTACTAATGGAGTCTACATTATCAGCATCACTGCTAACGGTGTACGAACCAATAAACGATTTATCAAACAATAATATACACCCTACCTGGTTTTCCAGGAGGGTTTTTTTATACTCTCGTCTTGGCCTCATTCCGGCGATCCGGATTGGTGCCGGAATCCATACTATATTACAAGGTACGTTAGTTGTGGATTCCGGTTGCAAAAACTGAGACCGGAATGAGGCTGGAACAAAAAGAGATGGATTCCTTCTTTGATATTGCAAATTATAGTTGAAATCGGAGTAATTTTCCGTACATAGGAGTCAGTTAGTTTTTATATATATTTTTTTTATTATAATGGAAAAAAAAGTAAAGAAATGAACGCATGCTAATTATGAAATCCAATTAACTATCACTGCAAAAGAGCAAGAAGATGCTAAACTCATCATTCTCAAGGAATTTCAAAAAGACTACGAAGCGCCAGGATTTAGAAAAGGATCTGCACCACTTGATATGGTAGAAAAAAACATCAAACCTGAATATATTTCTATGGGAATATATGAAAAACTGATAAATATCGGACTTCAAGAACTCCTCAAAGAACAACCAGAACTAAAACTTATCGGTGAACCGTATGACCTCAAACAAGAAAAGAAAGGTGACGATACCGTTATAGATCTCAAATTGGATATTTTTCCAGAAGTCGAAGTACTCAACAATGACCGAGAAAAAGCAGCAATAGTTCCTATAGACAACACAGCAACCCAAGAAGAGATAGAGGGAACAATGATGAATATCAAAAAACAATATGCTGATTATCAAGACTCAGATACTATCCAACTCGATACTATCTCCAAAATCACGCTCGAATACCTCGATAAAGAAGGTAAAGTACTTCATACAGGTCACACCTATGTAGGAGAACAAGAATTTGCTGAAGATCCATTTTTTCCAAAGACGTTCATCAACAAGAAAAGAGATGAGAGCTTTGAATTGGGACATGATGAAAAAAAACTTCCTGCAGTATTGCATCACAAAAAAGGTGAAGAAAAAGCAGATAAAATCAAGTTAACCGTCAAAGATGTGAAAAAAATAGTATTGCCTGAAATGACGCCTGAGATGATGAAAAAGTTATTTGGAGAAGATACCAAACTTCAAAACGAAAAAGATCTTATTGCATACATAAAAGAATCTATCGAACATCAAAAATACGATCAAGAACTTATCAAAAAGATAGAGGAGGTATTGCAAAATATCAGGAATAAATCTATGAAAGTAATCATCCCACAAACATTAATCAATGAAGAATTGAAATCCAGAATACAAAATCTTGAAAAAAGATTGGGAGGAAAAGAGAAGATGGAAGAATATTTCAAAAATATGGGAGATGAAAAAGCAAAGGCATTTTTCGAAGACATCACCAAAGCTGCTGAAGAAAGTTTAGAAAAATTCTTTATCTTACAGAAATTTACCCAAGAACTCAAACTCGATGTAGATCGAAATAATACAGAACATTTTGCCGTAGAACAAAAGATCTATGACAAACTCGTCAAAGCTGATGGTGCAGAAAAGAAAACAAAGAAACCACATAGCCATTAAAAAACTAGTGAAAAGTGAATAGTGAAAAGTGAAAAGTGTTTGATTTGTTATAATATAACCTATTGTAAATTATAATAGTTAATTATAATAGTTAATAATAAACGATTCATTCACTTTTAGTTTTTCGTTTTTAGTTTTTCACTAATATTTATGTTTCGTTTTCTTCGAGATCTCATAATTTATCCCTTCGACTCCCATAAGGAAACAAATAAGTTTGCCAATTTTCTCAAAATGCTCTTCAAAGATTATCCCGCATTCCTTTGGATTAAACCCAATTTTAGAAAAATTATAGCATTTCCATTTTTGATGTTGTTCTATATTTTCAAAAACAAAAAGACTTTAGATCAAAAATAATAATATATTAATTTTGTAGGGGCGGATAATATCCGCCTTTTTTTATGATAATTGCAAATATAAACAAATTGTTTTGTAATTTACACCTTTTTCCTTATTGTCAATTTCACCAGAGTTTGTTCTGGTATCGTTTTTTTAAATTATATTCTAAAGTCATGGAAGGAGATATTGTAGGAAAAATAGGATCAAGAGTAATTAATAAAAATTGTGGGTATGATATAAAATCTACAGTAGGTGAAGAGCTTTATGCCGAAATTTGCGGCATGCTTTCCCATGCAGAAGATAAAATAGCCCTTCAAAAAATCAGTAAAAAAAAGGTTAAAAAGGTTGAAGAAATATATGAGGTACTCAAACAAACAGAGACATGTGTTCTTCCTTTACTCAATTTTCTATCACTACATGAGCTTTATAATCCTAAATATAAAGGACTCTTTTATCGTTTATCTAAAATACACGAAAAGACAAATAGAAATTTAGCTGAGACAATGGAGTATACAGATGGTTATTCAGATTTAATTGCTGATGAATATAAAAAATTAGATATTTTATAGACATAGTATATACTAATAAAAATAGCCCATTTCTGAATTTGGAATGGACTTTTTTTAATACAAAAAAATAGATTACATACAACCTATATTACAGCTATATTAATCTATTTTTAGTCTATTTTTAGTCTATTTTTCGTCTATTTTTAGTCAACCTTTAGTCAACTTTTCATCAACCTTTCGGCTTTATTTTTTAATCTAATTCTACTTCATTATAATTTTCCTGTAAATACTTACTCGCTTTTTTGATAATAAGTTTTACTTTGTCAGAATCAGAAAGATCAGCTTTTGAAATTTGTATCTTGGTGCTAATATAACGATTATATCCATATTCTTTAAGTTTTTTGAGGAACATAGGCAATTTCAAGACACCATCACCAGGTAAGATATGTCATTCTCAGACTCTGCTTTTGTCAGAGAAATAAACGACAGAGATATACGGAAGAAAATCTTTCATCTTTCTCATAAAATCACTTTCAAAAGAATCAGCATCAAGATTTGCAAGATCCAATCAGATATAACAAAGATATTTTTTTACGATCTCTACGAGATTATTGAAACGATATTTTGGTATCGGTAATGCAAATATACTTGAATCCTCTGGATTAATAATAGTAAAATGAATACTTTTGTGCTCTTTTCTTCGTTTGAGGATATTATCTGAGATGAAATTGAATGCTTTGAAATTGAAGAAACTTGGTGCATTGATAGCGATAGTATCAGCCTGGAGTTCATAACACAAATCAATCGCTCTATGTATTTCTTTATCGTTGAGATTATCAGATGTTTGGATGACTTTGACAGGAAGCTCATAGGTTTCAGAAAGCTTTTTTACATAATCCACTTTTCGTGCATCAAAATTTTTCCAGATAGCGAGATCCAATCCATCAAATCCTGCTTCTTTGACCAAATCAAAAATAAGATCTAATCCATATCCAGAAAGGGAATCTGTACTAAACAAGCATAATGATTTCTTGGGATCTTGTGGAGTATCAGTAGGTTTTCCTTCTTCCATATCGAAAAAGAAATCTTTCTTGATAGATCACAATTGTCAGTCTTCCATAGGTTTTTCTTTTTTGTTTATCATTGTTTATAGAGTATGAACAATATAAAGCTTATCTAACCGAGCCGCTATGAAAATCAGAAAGAATTGATGATTTTCAAACGTCGAGGTTATACTAACCGTCTGCGGAAACGTAAAGTATGAACGAAGTGAAATAATTTACGATTTCCAAAGCGATTTAGTATAAGTATACTGTTTTTTAGTAATTTTGCAAATTTTTTTACTCCAATTAAAAAGATATACAATATTATATACACAAATACACCGCTAGTAACAATGCAGCGTGAAAAAGTAGGTCGAGCAATATATCCTACAAGAAAAAAAATATAATTCATCCAATATCGATATATACATGCAAGCAATAAAGCCAAACTAAGCGTGATAGGAAAAAACATGAGATATTGCCCTACTAGCGGAAAAAAAGGATTTTTTTATCCAGTATTTTTGCATCCTGGCAAAAATATTGGTTGTGGGGGTTAGGGGGCACGAAAAGCCCCCATAAAAAAAAGAAATCTTTTTTATTATTAACGGATATTAGACCTATTTTACAAGGTAATCGTAAACAAGAACGCCTTATGATCTGATCATGGCATAGTGATAACGTTCAAATTTTGTACCGTAAGTGATGACGTAGTCCATAAGTGATCAATATGTGCTTGAAATACAGGGAATTCTTTGAACGCCCAAGTAAAAAGAAATGGTATACGGGCAGTTGCATTGGTAATTTTACCAGAAAATGCAGGGGAGAAAATATCGTAATATGATGACCATGGCGTAATATTAAAGTCTCCAACTACTACAATATTATCATGTTTTCTATCAGATTCATGACTTTGAAAATCCTGAACAAACGTTTGCAATTGTTCATTTCTCATAACGAAATGGCTATAGCTATCAGGAGAACTGGTATGTACAAGATAGAAATAGAGCTCCTGTTCTTCATACGGGATAGAAAAATATCCGTATCTCCATGCTCATTGAGGAAAATCATCTGCTTTATTATTGATAGGATATTTGCTAAATACCATACTTCCTACAAATTTTTTGGATCGAGTAGTGCTATTGGTATACGGATATTTTGCTTGAAGAAAATCTTTGAGATGATCATAATGATTGTCAGCAAATTCTACAAACATGAGTATATCGGGATCATTGTCAGAAATAGTTGTTTTGATTCATGTATAATCGATATTATCTTTGTGAATATTAGCAAACAAAACCTTAAGGGTTCATGCATGAGTTTGTTGGGTGAATGGCTGTGTAATATAGAAATGATTGAATTGTTTAGCATACCAAAAGAAAAGAAAACAGAATGCTAGAAACGATATGCCTCGAAAATAACGACGAGTAGGGTGATATCACGGTTTCATCCTTTTCTTGAATTGTACAAAACTCAATATCGTAAAAAACAATACGATTCATGCAATATATGGCAAAAAACTGAGCATAAGCTCACCAATATAATATCATGGAAAAAATATCGGAAACAGAAATACGAGGACAAGGATAAATATCACAGCAATCATATGGTTTGCAAAAAATAAATATAGTAGAGAATATAAAAAAGAGGAGAGTATGCAAATAAAAAAAAAGCTGCATGGAAAACCATACAACTTTATTTAAGTAAAAAACCACTTATTATAATCATTTTAAATTAAACTTCTCTCGTATGCTATCTGCATAACGAGGTTGGCCGTTCCAAATATTCATGCCAAATCTAATCTTTTTTTTTAAAGGTTTAGAAGCAGAAACAACCACATTTTGTAAAGACGAACATTCAGGAGGTTCTTTTGCTTTTGATAAAGTTTTCATGGGCAGTAGTTTAAGTTATTAGTATTTTTGTTTTTTTGTTTGGAGTAAACATATACACTTTTCCTTAAAAAAAGCAACACTTTTTTATTTCTAATTGATTATAAATACCAAATCGCTAGTATCATTTCACCCAAAATCCATACTCTCATCTTGGCCTCATTCCGGTGCTAAGGTTTGCAACCGGAATCCATTACTGTAATTACTTGATTTTTTAGCATGGATTCCGCCTGCCTGCGGTAGGCAGGGCACCAATTTCTTAACCCGCGCAGTTCTTCGGGGCAAGCTGCCGGAATGAGGCAATTGAGTGTGTATATGGATTGCCGTATTCACAAGAATGAAACTGATGTAAAAAATAATAGTAATATTTTATATTAATGAGACCATATGAAATTCCATATACTCATCTTTTGATGCCAAATGAATTATGCAGATAGTGCAAGAATCAGAGCAGTACTTACAAACTGCTGATTTTCATATACAAAAAATAGCAAAGAAGCTGACATAATAATTTTCGATACCTGTTCTATCAAACAAAAATCTGAAGACAAAATAACAGGCAAACTCAAGACTATCAGACCAGATCAAAAAGTACGAATAACCTGATGTATGATACAACACACACTAAGAAATAGTAAGTTACAAGCTGCAGGTTGAAAGTTGAAGGTTGGTAATTTTATGTGAGTACTACCAAATAAAAATCCTCAAATAATTTGACTTTCTACAGAAGAAATAAATAATCCAAAATCCAAAATCCAACATTCAAAATTTATTCCTATAAATAATGCTTTCAATCCTATCTTTCACAATCTCATTCAAAAACGAAAAAACATTGAGTTGATGTGGAGAATAGATGATACAGGATTTCTTCCTTTGATGTTGAAAAAATTATGATACGATATTTCATACGACCAGGAAATGATCAACGAATACGAAAAAATACTTCCTGAAAATATTAGTACATCTATGAATACCCACACAACAACAGCATATATTCCCATCTCTACCTGATGCAACCAATTCTGTGCGTATTGTATTGTCCCCTATGCAAGAGGACTAGAAAGAAATTTTCCCGTAGATCAAATTATTTCAGAAGCAAAAACCCATATCAAAAACTGAGCTAAAGAGATAGTTTTGCTCGGACAAATCGTCAATAAGCATCCAGATTTTGTCACTATCATCAAAGAGATTTTAAAAATAAAATGATTGAAACGACTAAGATATACCTCACCATATCCGACCTTTTACAACAAAGAATTGCTCGCATTACACGAACAAGAAGAGAAACTTTGTCCGCATATCCATATGCCGTTACAATCAGGATCTGATGAAATTTTAAAAAAAATGTTTAGAGGATATTCGCTTAAACAAGCAAAAGAATTTATCGATAACATCAGAAAATTAAAAAGAGAAATCAGTATCACGACAGATATTATCGTAGGGTTTCCTGATGAGACCGAAGAAGATTTTCAGCAGACTTTGGATCTCGTAAAATATGGAAACTTTGATATGGTATATATCGGAATCTACTCTCCTAGACCCTGAACTTTAGCAGAAAAAAATAATCCTGACAATATTTCACGTTCTATAAAACGAGACAGACGAAATAGACTCAACGACGTTTTAAAGGACATTTCACGCCAAAATAACGAGCAAGAAATAGGAAAAATAAAAGAAATACTCATAAACAAAATTAAAAAATTGAAAAATGGAAATATTGAAAAATGAAAGAAAAACATTTCAACATTTCAACATTTTAACATTTCAACAATCGAAGGCTACACAAACAACATGAAACAAGTTATCATTGAATGAAAAAACTCCGCCAAAGTAGGGGAGTTCATTCACGTGAAAATAACAAGAGCAATACCATTCAAAGTATATGGAGAGATAAGTACTCCTTAAGCGGCTTTAGGGACCACTCAGAAATTATAATTAATTCCTTGTGCTAGATAATTAGATTTGATAGGATCAGCAAAGTTCTTCGAAGCATCAATTACTTCTACAAAATCAGGATACATAGATATTTCTCTGCATACCGTATTTGTTACATATATTTTTTCAAATAATCATTTTTCATGTAAATCGGTAAGTTTCTTTATTGCATCGTTATTAAACATACCATGGGTAATAGAAACATTAACGCTGCGAGCACCTAATTCATGCAGTTTTTCTATAAGTTTAATAAGACTTCCTCATGTATCGAGAATATCATCATGGATAAGTATGTCCTTATCTTTTACATCACCATAAACAGATATCTTATCCACTTCATTAACTTTTTCTCTTCATTTAATAACAGTAATATATGGCAATCGTAAATCTTTAGAAATAGAAGATATCTTTTTAAGTCATCATTCATCCATAGGAGAAATAACAATATCTTTGCCTTGTTTTTTTAAAATATTCGCTACATGCTGGACCATCCATCACGTATATAAATTCACAAAATTCGTCTGATTAGAATTGTTGATGACAGCAGGATTATGGATATCCATAGTAATACAATAATCAATTCATAAATAATTTTGTATGATATCTGTAAGAAACTGAGCGGATGATGGCTCTCTAGAAACTCTTTCTTTGAGACCTCATTGAGTAGGCTTATCTTGTCTGCTATAAGGAAAACACGTAGGAATAAGATTGATGGTTTTAGCCTTAAATTTTTTAGCATTGTTAGCAAGCAAAAGCATTTGAATCAATCTATCATTATATGATATGCGATAATTATCTACTGAAGCACGTCCGTTTACATCAGCAATCACATATACATGTTTTTTTTCTACAGACATCTGAAAATTAGCCTGGGTGATTCACTGTGGAGATTCTTGATATCACACTATTTCAGAAGAAATAGCATGATTACCAATTTCACGGATGAGATATTTTTGTATAGTATCTACCATATGTGCTGTATCCTGGGTACCTACAAGGTGTATCTGTTCTGGTTGAGGCGGAAACATACGTTTTTTTTCATCAAACATCAATACAATATTTTTAACAAAGTCTTTACTTTTATTCCATAAAGGCAATATCTCAGAAAATAAAGAAGGCATTTGTTTTTCTATATTATAATATGGGATAGATTTCATGGCAAGTCATTTAGCGCCATGCGTAATTGCACATTGACGGAGAAGTGTATCTTGCATCAAAAAGTCATTAAATTTAGGAGAATCGGGAGTGATTATAGAAGTATCAGGTACGATAATATCATTAACAATATGCGTATATCTCCCACGAACGCTTTCTTTGAGTACAACCTGTGTCTCTCCATTAGCAAATTGTTTATACGGAACGATTTCATAAGAGACATCGGAAAAGTTTTTCGCTAATTCCTCCACAAGATCACGAGCATCTTTTTCTGTTCTTTCTGTGCCTATTACATGTTGTTTATCAAGTAATTTAATCATTTTGAAAAACAAAAAAATAAAACAAAATACACATTATCGAAATATTATATATATATATTTATAGGAAAGTCAAACAATAATGGCTGAAATTTACAGAGAAATATATTTTTTTATTTCCCTTGAATATCCGAAACAAATTCATATCAATTTATTCACATTCCCTATGAGAATGAAACAGAATGCTTGATAGCGTAAAGCATTTTTTAGACGTAATAATGCATCATCTATTAGTATTTACTATTTTATGAAGTATATGAATTACCCGAAACACGTAGCTATAATACCCGATGGAAATAGAACACGAGCAAAAGCAAACGATAAAACAGTCGCTGAAGCATACATGATATCATACGAAAAAGCAGTTGAACTCATCGTACATACATTTACCAAAACTGACGTCAAGGTATTCACCCTTCGAGGATTGAGTACAGAAAACGCGAAGAAAAGGCCAAAAGAGGAGTTTGATTTCTTGATGACGATGTATAAGATAGTAGAAGAAGATCTGGATGAATTTATGAATGAACATAAAGTAAACTTCAAAGTTATTGGAGATCTCAGCTGAATTACTGATGATTTTAGAGACTATTTAGTAGCAAAACAAGAAAGAAATACCTATGACTCTGATAAATATTTCGTCTTCGCTATCAATTATGGAGGAAGAGATGAAATCGTTAGAGGAATACAAAAATTAGCAAAAGAAGGAAAAGATCTGACAACCATCACGGAAGACACTATCAGTGACGCTTTGGATCTCGGAAACGTACCGCCTATTGAATTGGTCATCAGAACAAAAGGAGATCAAGCACAAAGAACGTCAGGATTTATGTCATGGCGAATAGGATACGCAGAACTCTATTTCACCGCAAAAAAATGTCCAGAATTTGATATCCCTGAATACGAAAAAGCATTAACTCGATTCGACGATATAGCAAATCTACGCAATTATGGCAAATAAATTAAAAGACTAAAAAATTATGAATAATAAAAAATTCATTTTATCAACAATGTAATAACTAAAAAACACAATATATTAATCTTATTAATCTTATTAATCTTATTAATCTTATTAATCTTTTAATATTTTAATCTTCAAGTACCATGAAAATTACTATTGAAACTGCAAAATTACTTGAGATCATCGATCTCGGATTGAGATTCGTTTCCAAAAACGCAACCTTGCCGATATTGCAAAATTTCTATTTCAAAGCATCTATAGATGCATTGCTTTTGAGAGCTACGGATATGGAAAAATACATCGAAATAGAGATGCCATGTAAAGTAACTATGGAAGGATCTATCACCGTAAATGCAAGAATGTTTTCTGATATCATCAAAAGTATCGAAGAAAAAGAAGTCGAGATTAGCGTAGACCAGAAGTCACAAGTCATGACATTAAAATCAGCAAAAGATAATTTTGATATCAATGGTATCGCAGCAAGCGAATATGTTGCATTGCCTGAAGTACCAAATGAAAACACGCTTTCTGTAGAGACACAATTATTTGCTGAAGGAGTATCAAAAGTAGAATACGCAGTTACCGAGAAAAATTTCAGCCCAGTTTTGACAGGAGTATTATTGAAAGCAAAACAAGATAATCTTATCTTTGTAGGTACAGACTCATTTAGACTTTCAGAATTCAGAGCACAATCTAGCCTCAAAGATGTAGATTTTGCATTGATCGTACCAAAAATCACTATGACTGATATCCAAAAAATATCTGAATATGCGATGAACAACGAATGCGAAAATCTCGATATCCATTATTCAGAAAATCTTATTGCTTTCCAAGTACAAGTCAAAGATATGAAAGTATTGGCTACGTCATTACTTATTCAAGGCAATTTCCCTGAATACGAAAGAGAAGAAATTATGCCGACAAACTTCAATACAAAATTATTAGTAGATAAAAATCTTTGTGAAAAAGCTATCAGAAAAATAGGAATCCTTACGAGAGACATCAATAATTATATCCAAATAGAAACCACCAAAGATAGCGTCATCATCACATCAGGAAAAACTGATAAAGGAGCTGGTACGACTACTATTCCTGCAATCATCGAATGAGCGCAAGTGACCTTCGGTATCAATGGAAAATACATCACGGATTTCATCAAAATAATCAAAGGAGACGAATTGGTATTCAATATCATCGACAATCAGAAACCACTCATCTTGATGGATAAAGACGAAACAAATTATAGATATGTAGTTAGACCACTCATAAACTCTTAAAAAACTTAACTAACAACTAACAGTTAACAACTAACAATTATTGAAAATATATAAAAAAAATTCCTTCGTTGTTAGTTATTAGTTATAAGTTGTTAGTTGTTTTTTATCATATGTTTCAATATGCATAAAAAAAGGTGATTTAGTCTCATGGAAATGCTCATCGTAATAATGATTGTAGGCATTTTGTTCGTAGCATTCAGATCGTCATTTGAAATCAAAAATAAAGATATTTTATACGGACAATCTTGCATAGAGACCATCTATGGACAAGTGAATAATTTTCTACATGCAGGATTGAGCAGCAAATCAGTAAGTTCATGAAGCACACAAATTTTTCCTGATACCTACAATATTATCTTTTCTCCTGATCAACAACGTATAGAATTACAGTATGAAGAGCAGTGAAGTACGCATATATATAGTAGTATAGAGATTACCGGCAATACAGATATCAGTTATTGTAGTAGTAATAAGTATACTATACAACTCACCTGAGATACTTACGAACTTTATATCAACAAATGACTACAAGAAAATGCAGATCTAAAATTTTTCTATATTTCTGGAACGAATGTAACCAACACAGGCGCAAATATATTTTTGCAATGTGATACCCAAGGGACAGGATGCAAGACCATGGCTCGTTTTGAAAGCGACACAAGAACTGTTAGTATAAAAAAACAAATGTGTCTTACTTTTACCTGAGCAGGTGAGTGCTTTGAATGGGATAACTAATTTTACGAAATAACTTATATAATTATGACCGTATATCTTATATGATGACCACCAAAATGTGGTAAAACAACATTAGCAAAAGCGCTGAGCAAGAAATTGATGATTCCTTGGATTTCAGCTGATACACTTCAAAATATTGTCTATGCTTATACAGATAAAAAAGATCATAAGAAAATATTTCCTCATAGTTATTTGAGAATAGTCGGCGAAACGAATGATGATCTCTATACAAAACATTCAAGTACATCGATAACAAAATGATATATGAAACAAGGTAAAACCTCATATAAAGCCATAAGTATGATGGCTGAGACATATCTTATAGATAAGGATGATATTATCGTAGAAGGATATCAAGTCACCCCAGAAATTGTAGAAAAAATTATAAAAAAGTTTGGTAAGAAAAGCATCCAAGCTCTTTTTCTCGTTAAATACGATGAGAAAAAATTTGTAAAAGATCTACATAAATCCACTACACCAAACGATTGGATCATTAGAAAGACTAAGGAAGAAGCTACGTTTCATAAGATAGCAAAAATGATTGCCGAGTATTCTAAGTACTTTGAAAAAGAAGCAAAAAAACATAAATTCACGATTTTTGTTATGGATCAAGACTTCGAAAAGCAAATTAAGAAAGCTATACAACTAATGATTTGCGAAAAATAGATTTATCTTAACAATTCAATTATGAATAAAAATACTATCATAGAAAACTGCAAAAAGCTTTTACATGCTTATAAAACATGAAAGCTTTGATATATGAAAATGCCAGAAGATGCAAATCCATGATTTTCCCAGAATGAAAAAGAGATTTGTCTTACATATTTCACATTACCTATGGCGCTGAATTATCAGAGAAATAGTTACAAACTACGAGAAAGTGTGTTACAGACATACAATGATTTAGAGACAAAAGATGTATTTGATATAGCACTATCTAGTAAAATGTCTGAGCAAGAATTAAGAGAAAAATTATTAAAATACAAAATTGCCCTACAGCCAAACAAACATATCCAAACACGAAAAAAAATATCTACAACAATAGAAACAAACCGGTGATCAATGGAAAATCTTTTTCTATTTGTACAAAATGACTTTTTAAAGCTTAAAGAACTTATTCAAAAAGAATATAAAAAATGATTCCCTTATCTTTCTTGACCAAAGATTTTTAATTACTGGTCATTTATAATGCAAGAATATTGAGACATTAAACTCAAAAATTCAGAATATATTGATATAGCTCCAGATACACATATAACAAAATGTTCAGTAAAATTATGCGTCATAACAGAAGAAGAAGCAGAACATCTAACAAAAGAAAAAATATCAGAAAAATGGCGTGAAATATTACAATGAACATGAATCAATCCAATAGATATGCACCCTCCTTTATGGTTTCGAAGTAGGAATAATTTTATGTTTGAATTATAACATTCATTTGACTATATTGAATTTATATAAAATCACATATCAGCGAATATTGGATGAAATAACTTTTGACAACAATTATATAACGACAAATATATTTAAATTTATTATTATTTTAAAAAATGACTAATCAAAATCTTATAAATGAAGCCATTTCTGTTGTACATCCAAAAATCATAGGAAATGCAAATATGGGAGCTGTTGGTTGTGCTTTAATGACCAATAAAGGAAACATATTCTATGGCGTTTGTATTGATACAAGCTCTGGTATGGGATTTTGCGCAGAGCATACAGCAATAAGTCAAATGATAACACAAGAAGAATATGTAATTAAAAAAATAGTTACAGTAAAAAAAAACAACAATTGAGATATCTTTATTCTACCACCATGCGGAAGATGTCGTGAATTTATGCGTCAAACAAATGAAAAAAATTTAGAAGAAACAGAAGTAATTCTCGATAAAGATAAATCCGTTAAATTAAAAAAAATCCTTCCATATTACGATTGGTATAAAAAACAAAATATAGAATTTTAAATCCTTTCCTTCCTTTGCACCTTTCCACCTTTCAATCCTTATTATATAGTATATGACCGAAAATTACGATAAAAAAATCAAAAATATTCTGTCAAAAATAAGATTGACAATAATAAGGAGATAAATATAATGAAAGCAAATAGGTATTTAGATACTAAAAAACCAACAGATGACAGAAAGTACAACTATTGCGATTTTTGAAGAAAAAAAAGTGAGAAAAGTATGGTATCAAGACCAACGATTTTTTTCTGTAATCGATGTAATAGCTATACTTTCAGAAAGTCCAAATCCAAGAAGATATCGGAGCGATATAAAGAGAAAATTGGTTCAGGACGAGGGATTTTATCAGTTGTACGAAAATATCGTACAACTCAAATTGATAAGTAATGATGGTAAACAATATGAAACAGACACAGCAAATACAACAACGATGCTTCGTATCGTTCAATCAATCCCTTCACCAAAAGCAGAGCCTTTTAAACAACGATTGGCTATAGTTGGATCAGAAAGAATCGAAGAAATAGAAAATCCAGAACTCGCTCAAGAAAGAATGAAACAACTTTATGAACAAAAAGGATATCCGCAAGATTGGATTGATAAAAGACTTCGTGGAATCGCTATCCGTCAAAATCTGACTGATGAATGGAAACAAAGAGGCATCACGGAAAAAAGAGATTATGCAATTCTCACTGCAGAAATAAGTAAAGCTACTTTTGGGATAACTCCAAGTGAATATAAAAAACTCAAAAAAATTCCAGAACAATCCAAAACAAACCTCAGAGATCATATGACCGATCTTGAACTTATCTTTACCATGCTTGGTGAAAAAGTCACGACAGAAATTTCAGCAAAAGAGCAACCAGAAAATTTTAAACAAAGCAAAAAAGTAGCATATAGAGGCGGTAAAGTAGCAGGAAATGCTCGCAAAGAAACAGAAAAGGAATTATGAAAAAGCATAATTTCTGATAAGAATTTTTTAGAAAACAGTCAACAGAAACATTTACCAACTAACAAAAAATAGATTTATATTTTTCTACCTTCTACCTTTTACCTTTTACCTTCTACCTTTTACCTTCTACCTTTTACCTTTTACCTTCTACCTTTTACCTTCTACCTTTTACCTTCTACCTTTTACCTTCTACCTTCAACCATTTGTCTAATTATGACTTTTCACTCACCAATACCCTGGATGACAATCAACATCTAGTTTTTTACAAAATCATGAAATATGACGTCCCTCGCCATTACAGCTATTTCCTTTTCGAGAAAAAGTGATGGAAGAAGCAAGAAGACATTCTGAGAGGTCAAGAATTTCCTCCGGATGAAGAAAAGTACAGCTGGGACAAAAAAAACGAGTATATAGACGACTTTTTGAAATACATCAATAAATTCAGCCGATTATATAGGTCAGTACCGTTTATTCAGTCGATATACTTATGCAACTCAATCACTTTCAACGCCTTACATAAAGATTCTGACATAGATGTCTTTATCGTAACCAAAAAATGAGCGCTATGGCGTGCAAGACTTTGAAGTGCAGTACTGTTCTTTCTCTTCGGACTCAAAAGAGGAGTAATACGAGGCAAAAAGAAGAAATTCTGTTTGAGTTTTTACGTCACAAATACCCATCAGAACCTCTATAATATCATGTTACCTCAAAACGATATCTATTTCATCTATCGATTGGCACATCTGGTACCTTTATATCAGGAAGAGCCAGAAAATATCTATAAACACAATAAACGGTTAGAAAGCGCATTACCAAACTTTCCCGGCAGACATTGCATCAATATTTGACTTACTTCATGATCAGGGAAAAGCAGATTCAAAAAAATTACGGAATTCCTTTTCGGAGGACTTATTGGAGAAGGAGTAGAATACTTCATACAAATGATTCGACTGCCTATCATTATCTACAAAACCAATAAACTCAAAGATAAAGGGTGGGGGATTATAGTAAATAAGAATATATTGAAATTTCACATGGATATCAGAAAAAAAATCCACCTCTTATATATGATGTATAAGAAGAGGAGTAGGTAGTCATTTCGACGAGTAAAATGAGGAGAAATCTACGCTATTTAACTATAAAGCATAGATTTCTCTCTTCGTTCGAAATGACTAAATACACTGTCCAAAACCATTACACTAGGTCAAACTAGTGTATTTTTTTATATAAGAATCACTAGATATTACCTAGCATTTGAAACTGCTAACCATATATTAGCAACGATATTTTTTATAAAAATTCAACTGATAACCATTGTATATCACAACAATAAAAAATGGGTTTGTTTTTTATAATTGTATAACTACATCAATAAACAGTTAATTAAATTATTTATTTTTTATCTATCTAACACCAAAACGAGTATGAAAGACATCAAGGCAGTCTTCGATATCGGAAATGATGTCATCAAATGAGTGGTTTTCGCTAATGATGATGGAAAAGAGATCATCCTAGCTAAACAAATGGAGCCAACTCAATGAATGCGCAAAGGTAAAATCCTCGACGCAGAAGGTTTTGTAAACACTATCAACAAAATCACCGAATCATTCATCAAAAAACTTGGAGGAGATTTTATAGAAGAAGTATTCGTAGGAATCTCACATCCAGAGATGATCGTGAATAGAGTAGTAGAACAAAAAAGAATCATGACCGAAGAAATTGGACCAGAAGATATAGATCATCTTTCCAAAGTCATCCAAGAAATTTCAACTAAAAGCAATTTCGAAACTATCAAGATTGTACCTGTACACTTCCTTATTGATGAAACCAAAAGAGAAAAAGATCCTATCGGAATGAAAGGAAAGAAACTCGAACTCATCGCTGATGTCTTTATGATTCCAAAAAATATTTATAATGGTGTTATAGACGCATTCGAAAAAGTAGGATTGAATATTGTCGACATTGTACCAAACATAATAGCTGCAACAGAAGTAGCATTGGACTACGATCACAAAGATTTATGAACCATACTTATCGACATAGGAAAAAATCAGACAAGTTATGTCATCTACGAAGATGGATATCCGCTTGGATACGGCACTCTTCCTATGGGAAGTGAAGACGTCACCAAAGACATCTCTATCGGTATGCAAGTAGACATCAAAGAAGCTGAAGAAATAAAAAGAACACATGGATCAGCTATCGTACAAAAAGAAAGAGTAGTCGACGATAGTCCTATCGATAGTTTATTCCTTTCTGATGTCATCAACGCAAGATACGAAGAAATATTTATGAAAATAAATAAACATCTAGAAAATCTTGAAAGAGATGGAAGATTAGCAGGTTGAGTCCTACTTATCGGTGGATGAGCAAGAATGCCTAATCTCGATTTATTATCCAAAGAAATATTCAAATTGGCTACATTCTATGGCAAAGACAATATATTAAATCTGGGCGACATCTCATCAAACATCCAATTCATCAACGTTTTGTGAACCTATGTACGATCCAATAAATATACAGAAGGAAGAAAGTGATGATGAATGAAAATTGATTTTGGAGGTGTTGTAGGAAAAATATGAACCTTTTTTAAAGATCTATTCTAAACAAATTAACAATTAATAATTGAAAATTAACAATAATCGTATTCTACATTCTACATTCTACATTCTAAATTATATATTTTCAATTCTAAATTTTAAATTTTAAATTATTGTAAAAATGGTTATCCAAGAAATCAATCCCGAATTTATCCCAGGAGCAAAGATAAAGGTCATCTGAGTAGGTGGCTGCGGAAACAAAGCACTCAATAGAATGATCAGTGAAGGACTCGAAGGAGTAGGATTTGTTGCTATCAATACTGATGCACAAGATCTTGCAACTAACTTAGCAGATAGAAAAATAAATATCGGACTCAATCTCACCAAAGGACTTGGTGCATGAGCAAATCCTGAAATAGGAAGAAAAGCTGCTGAAGAAAGCGAAGGAGAAATCAAAGCTATGCTTCAAGATACTGACATGGTATTCATCACCTGCGGAATGTGAGGTGGAACTGGTACTGGTGCTGCTCCTGTTATTGCAAATATCGCAAGAGGAATGGGAATACTTACCGTAGGTATCATCACTAAACCATTCAGTTTCGAAGGAAACAGAAGAACAGCAAATGCAGAAGAAGGTGTAAAAAAAATCAAAGAAGCTGTAGATACACTTATCGTTATTCCAAACGACAAAATTTTCAATGTAATAGACAAGAAAACAACATTCAAACAAGCATTCACGATGATAGATAAAATCTTATATCTTGGGGTACAAGGAATCTCTGATTTGATCATCAGACCTGGAGATATCAATATCGATTTTGCAGATGTAAAAGCAGTAATGACCAATTCAGGAAATGCATTACTTGGAATAGGATACGGAGCTGGAGAAAAGAGAGCAGTAGAAGCTGCTAGAAAAGCAATTGAAAACCCATTATTGGAAGAAAATTTAGACGGTGCAAAGAGTATCATCTTCGCAGTATCAGGTGGACACGATTTGACACCTGCAGAAGTAAGAGAAGCTGCAGCAGTAGTAGAAGAAATAATTGATGCAGATGTAAACTTCTTCTGGTGAATGACACTTGACGAAAATATGGAAGACGAAGTTAAAGTTACCATCATCGCTACAGGATTCGAAGAACAAAGCAAAGAAGATATACTTAAACAGCCAAAAAGAGATATTCTTGGAAGACCTACCATACCTATCAGAAGAGAATCAGAAAATTTTATCATGAGAGGAATCAAGAAAGAAAACGTCCAAGAAGAACAAGCTGAAGCTGAAGTAACAACTGAAGACCTAGAGACTCCAGCATTCATTAGAAGATCACTCAACAAGAAGACCAACTAACAACTATCATCTAACAACTAACAATTATTGAAAAAACATATAGGAAATACCATCACTGTTAGTTATTAGTTATTCACTGTTAGTTAAATTTAAAAATTGTCAAGTAAATATAGTGTTTAGAAGCCAGAATTCTTGTATTCTATGTAGAGAGCAAATATAATTACTTATAGTAGTTTTATACTATAAACAAAAGAACCAATGAAATTAAAAATCTCAACACCAACGAAAGTGATTCGGCAAGGCGAAATTGATAAGATATCCATACCTACAGAAACAGGCAATCTCAAAGTTATGGAGGGCAATCCACCCATGGTAACCTCAGTCAACCCTGGTATCATCAAAGTATGGCCCATGGAAACTCATGTAAAAGTAGGAAACGAGATGTTCGTAAGCACATCCAAAGGAATGGTATTTATCGATGGAAAAATTGTACGTATCGTAAGCGCTGAAGCGACACTTGCTCCTGAAGAATCAGAAAATACTTTGATACAAAACAAGAAAATATTTGAAGAGAGAATCAAAAGACTCAAATCTGAATGAAGCATCGAAGAAATAGAAAAGACCATGATCAGACTAGAAAAAATCAACGCAGACCTCGAACTCAAAAGAATGCTTCAAACAGCATAAATAGCCGAATATAATAAGAGATAATCAAGATCCAACCCCGAAGTGTCGGGGTGAGATCGAGATTATACCGGTGATTTTTGAAGTGAAAATTACAAGTGCAAACGAAGTAATTTACACATTCAAAAACAATCGGTATAAAATGTCAGTGAATACAAAGTACGTGTTTAGCAACTTCGCATTTTGTATATTCATGACTAGGGAGAGAAAATCTAGCCAACTCAGCTAGATTTTTTCTTTTCCTTTTGTATTTTACAACGGTTTTTATATAGTCATTGCGAACGAAGTGAAGCAATCTAATAATATTACTTGATTGCTTCGCACATAGCTCGCAATGACGCAAATTCGTAATCCGTGAATTCGCAATATTTTAATTTATTAATTATTAGTAAAGAAATGTATTTCGCTATACTGTGAAAAAATCCAGAAATAAGTATGACTGAACTTCAGTTAGTACAAGCCAAAGAAATAAGCTATCCAAAGAAGGGGATAGTGATTTTCGATACAAAATATAAAGAACTATTACCACAGCTTGGATGAATCATAAAAGCAGGAACCGTCGTCAAAGAAAAAGATTTGCAAGAATTATTGGCAGACGTGAAGATTATATGAATTCAAAATGAAGCGAACGGGAAACATCTCAAAAGAACAGTGGGAATTAGGAGATATAAGCTCGTTGATATCTTTCATACGGACAGAGAAATCAAGAATAAAGGAAAAGAAATTATCAATCTAGAAAACGGACTTTACGGCATAGTAGAACACTATCAGGATATCGAGCTCTATGAGGCTATAGATTTCGGTAAACCAGGACGCAGTATGCAGATGGGTATGATGCCAGCGAAACTCACCCATATCATGATCAATATCTGACTAAAAAATATAATTGAAAATTGAAAATTGAAAATTGAAAATTGTATTATTTACGATCCATTTGTAGGCTCATGAACGACATGACTGCTTGCCAATCACTTATGATATGACTTCATGGGCTCAGACATCAAGACCAAATATTTCGAACAAAATATCGATCGATGGAAAACTACAAACTTTTATACACCAGACAAAGAATTACGTGTATTTACTCATGATATCCTTGCTCCACGAGCATGACCACAGCCCAAAGATATATTTGGAGATAAAATACCCAATCTTATCGTTACCGAATGATGGCTTTGACCTATCATCAGGACAGGGATAAGCAAAGAAGATATGCAAGAAGCACAAAAAGAAGTTATAAAAATGTATGAAGGTTTTATTATCCAAATACACAACCTCTTTTTTTCACAACCAGAAAAACCAATCATGATCTTTACTATCCCTATCTACCCAGAAAATAATTATATAGAGACTGAATTAATCGACCTCATTACGACACTCAACAACACAAAGACGCTCAAACAACGTTCGATAAGCTCCATCTCAGAAATTTATCAAAGAGAAAATCAGAATATCGGAAGAAAAATAATGATTATACAATAAACTTGAAAAAAACAACTAATTAATTATATGTATATCACTATAAAAAACTTTTTTACAAATTATAGTGTACAAATGTTAAAACAGAATTACTTTCAATTACATAAAATTTCTTATGATGTAGAAGCAGACGCTATATACATTAGATTTTCAGATAGTAAATATGCTTTTTCTCAAGAAATAGATAATAATATGATTATTGATAAAGATAAAAAAGGAGAAATAATTTGATTGGAAATTTTAAAAGCGAGCAAACAAAAATGAATAGTAGAGAGAATTTTATTTTCTTCTCCAAATCAAAAATCATGATCATGATTTTTACACAACATTTTATCGAAAGGGCAAAAGAAAGAAATTATACTATCAAAATAATTAAACAAATTCTTTCTCATCCAGATAAAATAGAAAAACAAGAATGATGAATCATTTGTCATAAAAAACTCATAGGAAAATATGTACATGTTTTGATATATAAAAAATTAGAGAAAGATGAACATCTTATTACCTATTACAAAACAAGTAAAGTAAAAAAATACCTATAAAAAACATAATCAAAGCCAAAATATCGGAAGAAAAATAATGATTATACAATAAATAAAACAATATGTCAACTAATTACCTCTACGGAAGTAGGGGTTTTTTGTATTTACCAACGATTCTGAGTATAATTATACTACAAAACAATCCTCTGAAGTTATCTGAAATTCATTATAATCATCAAAACCATAATCAGATTTATCAGACCCTTTATCAGATTTATCAGTTTAGTCATGAGTAAGAAAGAATACATTCTTAAAGTTCTCGATGCCACTATGGAGTACTTTCCTCTTGCAAGAGGATTAAAGATATTGATAAATGGTGATGCTTTGGATGATACGACCATAGACACACTCGTAAACATCTTAACCAAAACCATAGATGAAATAAGTGATGGTGAAGCAAAAAGGAAACTTCAAAAATCCAAAGAATTCTTAGAAAAATTAAAAGCCATAGAACAAGAATCAAATCTCAAAGACGAAAAATCCATAGAGATGTTAGATGATATGCTCAAAAATATCTAGTTTTTTTTATCATATTACTATCAAAAAAATGTCAGTAGAAAATCAATTGAATGTACAAGCAAATGAAGAAACACTAAAAAATAGTGTAGCAGATACCGAAGTAAAAAAAGTAGATGATTTAGTTAAAGAGATAGAAAAAGCTAAAAAAGACGCTAAAAAAAACACAGCATCAGAAAAACCAGACAAAAAACTCACTACAGAGGAAAAAGATAAAATCAAGGACATAGATGCAAAGAAAGAAACAACAGCCATAGAAAAAGCAACTATAGAAGCATTTATCAATAATGCTCCAGCTGCTATACAAGCTATTTACACTAACGTAATAAATAATTTCTATGACATAGGAAGAGTTAAAAAATGAGTACCAAATATTGCAACATTGATAGAAGCAAAAACATCATTTGAAAATGATTTAAAAGATCCAAAATATGCAAAAATATTAGAAGATGCTACAGATCCATTAAAAACCAATATAAGAGAAATAACAGACAATTTAATAATACTTCAAAACCTAATTGAACTTAGACAGATAAATGATAAGAAACGAAGCAAAGAAGATTTAAAAAGACTTAAAACATTTCAAGAAAAGAAAATAGAAATAGAAATAGAAATAGAAAATCCCATTAATTCAAAAATGATAAATATATTAAAAAAAATAAAGGAATTACAAGTTCCCGATGCAACAAATCCAAGAGAACCGAAAAATGTATTAGCCATCATCAAAGATGAACTAGATACAATAAAATATAAAGAAGATGAAGAATTTAACCAATTAATTAATAAAGAACCTTCTATTAAAATAGCAAATGAATTATTTGAAACGAACAAAGACGCTCGAAATGCTTTAATAGAAAATAAAAAAACTTTTACAGAAAAGACAAATAATCTTAACAAACTGATTACATTATATTTCAAAGATTCATATCCGGAAGATACAAATGTAACATACGAATTAAAACAATATCCCACGACCAAAGAATATTACATACAAGCAAAAAGCAAAGAAGGTAACACATTAGATATAATGTTTGGAAAAACAACAGATACATTACATCAAGCAAGAGCTGATAATTATGAAGGGAAACGAAATAAAAACACTATTACAGAAAATCTAAATGAATTAGACGAAAACTGAAGTTATAGAGAATTTGAAGATATAGTAAAATGACAAACAGACCCAAATGCATTTTTAGGTGTATTACTAGGACAATGATTATTAAAAGAAATAACAGATGTTAATAAATGAACAGATGTTAATAAATGAACAGATGTTAATAAATGAAAAAAAGATGCAAAGAATAAAATAAATGGTTATTACAGAGTTATATTAGACCATATCGTAGAACAAAAAAATGACGCATTACTCAAAACCTATCTAGAAATTGTAGTCGTTGATGATACAATCAATAACCAATATCTATGAGCTGATCGAAAAAGCCAAAAAGACAATCTTGCAAAATTAACCAACACCAGCAACGGTTGGGTAGTGTCACCAGAAAATCAAGTATTACTAGATAAAATAAGCACAAAAATAGTAGAAAGCACAAGCAAAAAAAGTTTTGAAGAAACATTTTCTAAATGATTGGATTCACTCATCGACACGTTTGGACCATTACTTGTCAGCGTACTTAGAATATTTGGTTATAGCAAATGAAGACTCCTAGAAATATTTCCATCATACGCAGACAAAATCAATAATATGTTCACTAAAGAATATTGATTAGATCCAGAAGGGAAAGCAGCACAAACTATAATCAATCTAGCTAAAAATAATTTTTCAGACAAAGATCTTACAGACGACGGAAAAATTAGACTAGAAACATGAGAAGATATAGAAAAGAAATTTGATGGAAAAAAATGAGCATATGTTGAGCTCATGAAGAAGGAAGAAAATTATAAATATATAAATACAACAGTTTTCCAAAAATGATTGGATCTTTACAACAAAAATATCATAAAAGACAAAAATAGTTACATCAATATCAATGATATAGTAGATATGACCTCAGATAGTACAACAAAAAAACGAACAATTACCAAAATAAAAAATGAAAAAGATGGCAGATTTGATGCAATATTAAGAAGCATTATAGACAATGATGCAACACGAAATAGGATAGCTTGAGCAAATGCACAAATACAAACAGAAGGAAAGGACAAAGACGAAAAAACGACATGATTCAATGAACAAGGTGTCGATATGGGAACAGCAAAAAATTATCTCATAAAGAACGAACAAGACATCGTCAGATATCTTACCGCTTCATTATTCTCCGAAAAAGACCTTGGATACGTTATGACAGAAAACAAACTACATAATGGTAGAGAAGTAACAACAAATACACCAGCACCTACTCCAGAAACAAACAATTCACTCGTAGAAGAAACACTAACATTCAATGATGGTGTAAATATGTACGATACTACAGATTGAGTGACTGATACAGGAAAAAATAAAATGATTCATGAAATCATAGATATGACAAAAACTCCGCCAGCAAAAATAGAAGTAACCTCAGAAAACACAGTAACTATCGCCGTCAAAAAAGAAGTTGATACTTGAGAAAATAAAGTGATTACCTACATTCCAATAACAAACGAAAACAACACAAATCTTACTATAGACAACAGAATCAGAGTTTTCCAATGAGACAAAATAGAAGCAGTTCAATCACCAGAATATCTCTATCAAGAAAACAACAAAAAATTAGAAGAAGCACTGCAGACAATCACACCAGCTGACCCAAAAAAATACAAGACTTTTGCATTCGAAAGTATCTGAGATTATGCTAACGCAACAGGAGATCAAAAAGAATATCAAGACGAACTCCTAACACCTATCAAAGACATCTTCAGTGATCAAGAACAATTCGAACTCCTAACACCTATCAAAGACATCTTCAGTGATCAAGAACAATTCGAACTCTTGTGTAAGGATACAAATTTTGCTACTAAAGCAACAAACATCTGACCTATCCATCTCAAAAACGCCTTCATAATGATGGATAGTGACAATAATCCAAAACAATACGATAAATTAACAACAAATATCAAAGAGTGAGCAACAATTACCACAACAAACAATATCATAACTATCACACACAGCACATGAACTATTACACTTAAATATAATAATAATGAACTCGAGACAGCACGAAAATCAACAGAATAATCCTAAAACACCTTCCCAATTCTTTCCGCTATCCTCGTACCAAACCACTACACCAAAAAAATTCCTCCAAATCGGAGGAATTTTTGACTATTGATTTTTTAAGGCAAATAGATACTATATATTCAGTGAATTTTATTATTTCATACAAATATCATGACGAGCTCTTTTCATCTTATTACTCGACAAGAAGGGAAATATTATGTAGGCAAGATACTTGAAAACAACATAAGTAGTTTTGGCAAAACCGAAAAAGAATGCATAGAAAAAACAAAAGAAGCATTGGACTTATATTTAGAAAACACACAAAAAAAGGAACATATAACTATCAAATCGCCTCGTTTACTTCAATTCGAGTATAAATATGCCTAAAGTGTATAAAGCTAAAACCTTATTACATTTTTTTCTTAAAGAATGATTTTTGGAAATAGGACAAAAATGATCTCACCTCAAACTCAAAAACAATAAATGAAATATAATAATTTTACCAATACACAACAAAGATATTCCTTATGGAACCTTTAGATCAATAGTAGAACAAAGCTGACTTGATATTGAGTATATAGTTTCAAAGCTCTAAACCACCTTCCCAATTCTTTCCGCTATCCTCGTACCAAATCTATACAACGGCTTCCACATAAGGACCAAAGGAACCAAAATACCTACAACGCTTCCCGCAATAATATCAGTCGGCCGATGGACTCACGATGTAATCCTAGCAAACGAAGTAACTAATGAAAATATAATCAGGATTCCTCCAAATCGGAGGAATTTTTTGTCTTTATTTTTTATTCCTCGAAAAAGCGACATCATAGCAATACCCATACTCAAAGCTGCATGATCAGAAGGGAAGCTACTACTTGGCATAAATTTATGAAGAATAGTTTCATTTTTAAGATTAGCTAGTCACAAGATAACATTAGGTCTGACCTTATCCACAAAAAACTGGATACCAATATTTACAACTATACTCACAATCGTTCCTGCAAAAATATACAACGCTGCTATTTTATGATACATTCAACGTTTTAACACTTCAACATTTCAACGTTTTAACCTTTGTGTCATTCAGTAAACATAGAGTATCAATAAATACACAGGATAGGTAAACACAAACACATCAGCAAGAATAGGAATCCAATAAGACCAAAATATACTGGCTTGCATCCACGCAAACAATCATTTCAACAGACTAACTCACCACTGCGGTTCAACTAATTTCCACATAACAAAACAAATATGATATAAAAGCCATTACAAGGAATAATTATAGTCATTGCGAGAAGTGAAACGACGAAGCAATCTTATAATAAAACTTCATATAAGTCATTCCAATCCTTGTTTATAGATTCTATCAATTCAATCTTTTTCTTTCTATTTCCTCATTTTAGCTGTTTCTCTCTTAAAATAGCAGATTCAATAGTAGGACATTCTTCGTAATATACAAGATTTTTTACAAAATATTTTTTAGTAAATCAATCAACCAATCACTGTTTGTGTTCATATATTCTTCTAAGTAAATCATTGGTAACTCAAACATATAAGACTCCGTCTTTTTTATTTGCCAAAATATATACATATCAAATTTTATTCATAAATAATAACAATATAAATTAAGATTGCTTCATTTCATTCGCAATGACAGAAGGAGTATAGTCTTTGCGAGGAGTGAAACGACAAAGCAATCTTATCCTTTTTTACTGGATTGCTTCGCTTTGCTCGCAATGACATTGTCCTTATAATATTCACATATTTTCTTCAGCTTACACGCTTCACACTTAGGATTTTTAGCTGTACAATAATAACGTCCAAACAATACTAATGAATGATGTGCGTGGTCTTTGTAGCTATCTGGGATGATTTTTTCAAGTAATTCTGAAGTTTTTTCCGGACTAGTAGTTTCAACTATTCATAACCTATTACTTACTCTATGAATATGGGTATCTACAGCAATAAATGGCTTATCATATAATACATGAGCGATCAACTTACCTGTCTTCACACCGACTCACGGTAATTTCATCAATTCTTCAAGCGTATAAGGAATTCAATGTTTATAATTTTTAATTTTCAATTCTCAATTTTCAATCAACAGCAAAGCTGTTTGAAAAATATGTTTCGCCTTCGTCTTATAATAATTGATTGAAGAAATAGAACGTTCAAAATTAGCAAATCCCATCGCCAAAAGATCTTCAGGATTCTTTATTTTTTTAAATAATCTATCAGTCACTTTATTTACTTGTATATCCGTCGCTTGCGCAGAGAGCATTACCGCCATAACAAACTGAAAAGGTGCAGAGTAGTGAAGCTCAGTTTCTGGATCAGGAAATAATTCCTTAAGATAGTCGAATATGATGGGTAGTTTTTTATTCATAGACTGACTATATTTTTTTGACCTTTTAATGCAATTTATACTCAACCGCCAAAAAAACCAGTAAAACGCAGTTTTTTTGGATGATTGAGTTATATTTACTATCCAAATAAGTCCGAAATGTAATAAGGAATTATTGTGATAGTAAATATATATTCTTCAATCAAAAATATAAAATATTTTTGAAGGAGAATATATACCGACGACTTCTAGAAACTTTAAGTTCGAGTGAAATGAAGAAATTAAAGATTTCTAAAGCGGTTCGGTATAAAAGAGTATGTATTTGCAAAATAAGAGAATAAAGATAGTATATACGACCTTTATACATAATACATACTCATGTCTCTCCAAGAAAAAATCAAAAATAACGAATTCTGGCCAGAAGTATATACATATCCAACCCCAAGGACATATACACCTTTAAAGAATTTCTCCCTCGACAAGGTGCAATTTTCTCAAGATATAAATCTTTATATCCATATCCCTTTCTGTAAACAAATTTGCTCATATTGCTGATATCTTAAAATCATAGATAATAATCCTATTATGAAAGAGACCTATATCGATTGTATCATACAGGAGATTCACATGTACAAAGATATCATCAAAACAAGGACGATAAAAACACTGCATATCTGATGAGGGACACCGTCGCTAATAAGTCCAGAAAATATTGAAAAAATCATAAAGACCATAGTAGACATCAATCCAAAATTTTTCAAGACCACACAGGAAATAAGTTTAGAAGCGACACCAGAGACCATAGAATATAAAAGATTTTTAGCATACAAAAAAGCAGGAATCAATAGAGTAAGTATAGGTATACAATCGCTTGATGATAAAGAGATTGTTTTATGTAATAGAAAAAATACCTCACAAGTTTCCATACAAGCAATCAAGACATTACAGAAAGTGTGATTCAAAAATGTAGTAGTAGATCTTATGATCGGTATTCAATGACAAACCATACAATCATTTGAAAACAGTCTTCATAAGTTAGTAAAATTACAAGCAGATACCATAGAATTATATGCATTATGAATGATGCCAAACACCAGAATACTACATCAAAAATGAGAACTCATGAGCAATAAAGGTATATATACCTGTTATGATAGAGGAAGAAAGATTCTTTTACAAGCAGGATATAAACAAGATTGTCACAACAGATATATATTGCCCGGCAGAGGATCGTTTCTTCAGGAAGATTACAATTTTGCAGATATGAGTACCATCTGATTTGGAGCAGGAACAAGGACATATGGAATCAATATGTATTATAGAAATAATTATTATTCTAATGCACATTTTAAAGCGATTACTGAATACATTGAAGATATACAAACAAAGAAATTACCGATAAAAACAGGCGTAGTAATCAATAAAGAAGAAAAGATGAGACAATATGCTATATACAATATAGAACATCTCGACACATCAGATTTCAAAAAAAAATTTGGTATACCATTTCAAACAAAGTTTTCTAAAATATATCAAGAACTAAAAAAATTACAGCTCATTACAGAAAAAAATAATATCATACAGCTCACTACACAAGGACTTAATTATAGGGATCTAATAGATAAACAATTATTTTCTCCCCGTATAACCAAATTAGAAAGAGCACATAGATATTCAATAAATATTATCATCTTTGGGTTTTCATGATCAGGAAAATCAGTCATAGCAAACGCTATAGGCAAAAAATATAACCTCAAAACCATACATCCTTCAGGAGTACTCAGAAATTTATGTGAAAACAAACCTATAGACATCAACAAAACAGAGTACAATACTGGATTTTGGGAAAGTAAAACATGAGTAAAAATATTCAATGAACGTCTCGAAGAAAAAGAACCCTTGGACATCCAAGCGACCAAAATAGTATTGAACGAATTACACAAAGGAAACGTTGTAGTAGATAGCCGAGATTTGCCTCGGTTGACCAATAACGGAATAAAAATCTATCTCAAAGCAGATATGAACATAAGAGCAGAAAGAGTAGCGCGTAGAAGCAAAATAAGTCTCAAACAAAGCATGAAATTATTGAAAATGAAATACGAAAAAACGAGAGATCTTTTCAAAAAACTCTATAATATCGATATCACAAAAAATCGTGAAGTATTTGATTATATACTAGAAACAGACAATCTGACAGAAAAAGAAGTACTCAAAAACGTATGTGATTTTCTGGAAAGCAAATATCCAGAATTTAAATAATTACAATATTATCAAACAATCAGGATCAGTAGGAATTTTACCCTCGGTTTTTACCGGGGCTAACCATCGCCTGTATTGTTTTCTGCATTCAGGGTGAGCAGGAATCGAACCTACGCCGCTGGTTTCGGAAACCAGCATTCTACCATTGAACTATCACCCTATAACATCATTTCGAATAACGTCATTTCGAATAGCATCATTTCGAACCGGCAATTTTTTTGCGGTGAGAAATCTTATATAAAGTTCGAGAAGTTTTTCCTCTTTTTCCTCGCAAAGCATTTATCGGCCAAAGGCCTTTTATCGCGGAGCATTTATCAATTATTCATTAGTTCTTTCGTATTTCATAACTTACACGTCTCTGTATTATACAATCCCTCACCATCTGTTCGTTTCTATTGAGTGTAGAAGTGCCACTTTTTATTTCAAGGAAAACTATTTTAGTCAGATTTCCTCTTGAGAGTCCATCGAGGACAAGATAATCAACTCCTTTTCCCAAAAACACTAAATCCTTGTACGAATAAGGAAAATTAGGAAGTAGAGGAGCTATTTTCTCATGAACATGTCCGAGTACAACATTACGAGATCTTGTTACCGCATCAATTCTTTGCCCTTTTATCTTAACAAAAAAATATATTTTTGCAATCAAGTATCCTACAATTATTCAAATAATAATTCAGATAACAATAAGTCAAAGATCAGGATTCATAGTATGTATATTAGCAACATAAAAAACATGTAGTATGAGTATACACTATAGATTCTTTTTTTCAAACAAAAAAAAGCCGGGTAATATACCACGGCCATAAATTAACAGTTAAATCATTAAAGAATAAATCCCCATAAAAAAATTGTCAAAAAAAAGATAAAAACATACAAATAATTCATTTTTAACCAATGTTTAATATCAACACCAAGTTCTTCCCAATCAAAATAAGAACCTTCATTTGGATCATTTTTTTGAAAGTCCCTAATATATCTACAGATAAATCTACAGATATAAAAGAACCAGAATAACCCTGCAGCAAAGCTGATAACAGAATACATTTTCTTAGTTTCCATATTATTATTTTTTTTGTTTAATAATTGTATTTATAAACACATAAGTATATATTCGAGTAAATAAGTCAATACAATTATAAAATAGTTAATAAAAAGTAGAGGCAAAAGCCTCATAGATAAGATTTTTATCCTCATTTTCTACAGATAAATTTGCACATTTTCCTTAAAAAACATGTTTAAATGGTTTTTATTGAAAAATGGGTAAATTTCTCCTCAAAAATTTGCTTTTTTTACGATTTCCAAGTATAATTGAGATGAAGTAAAAACTTAAACATTTGTGAAAGTTTTTATGCCATCGAAATTATATATTCGTCAGTCATAAAGGGAAAATCAAATAAAAAGAATATATAATTGAGATGAAGTAAAAATACAGAAAAATTCGTAATTCGTAATCTTTTAATTAGTTAATTATGTTTAATATGGTAGAAGTAGATTACAAAGCAAATTTAGATGGGGCAGTTCTCCAATCAGATGTGGTGAAAATTTTTGAAAATCTTTTGACGGTTGCTGTGGAAGAGGAAGCATCAGATATTCATATCGAACCTTTGGAAAATTATTGTAGAATAAGAATCAGAATTGATGGAATACTCAAAGAACTTGTTCAATATCCAAAAAATATTCATGAAAGTATTATCTCGAAATTCAAGATAGAATCTGGACAAATGAGACCAGATGAAAAAAGAGTTCCTCAAGATGCGAGAGTATCTGATGTTACATTAACGAACAAAGAGATTGATCTACGTGCAAATACTTTTCCAAGTGTATGGTGAGAATGTCTCGTAATGCGTATCGTAGATAAGTCAAAGAAAATCCCACCATTGGAAGCATTAGGAATCGAAGGAAGCAATAAATGAATTATTTTCAGACATCTCAAATATCCTAACGGTATCATCCTTATGACAGGACCAACAGGTTCAGGTAAAACTACAACACTGTATGCATGTCTCGATTATGTAAATACCACAGAAGTAAATATCATCACCTATGAAGATCCAGTAGAAAATAAGATGGCTGGACTCAATCAAGCACAAATTAGAGCTGACATAGGATTCAGTTTTGCTAATGGACTAAGGGGAGGATTAAGACAAGATCCAGACATTATGATGGTGTGAGAAATTCGTGATAGAGAAACTTTGGATATGGCAATGGAATCAGCCATGACCGGACATTTAGTCTTTTCTACCGTGCATACCAATTCATCATCAGAAACGATTACGAGAGTATATAATCTCTGAGCAAAACCATATATGCTGGTCGGTACATTCAATCTCGTCATGGCAGAAAGATTGGTAAGAAAAGTCTGTGAACATTGTAAAGTACAAACATCCGTCAAAGATGATCCAAAATATATATTTGCCAAAGAGAGTTTCAGAAACTTCGAAAAAGAAGCACTCAAACAAGAAATTCTCAGTAGAGGAATAAATCAGCAACAACGAAACGATTTCGCAGAAAATGCAATAATATATACAGGAAGCGGAAAAGATCCTGCAACAGGAGAAGTATGTGCTGTATGTGGAGGAACGTGATACAAAGGCAGAGTAGGACTTTTTGAAATGATGGATTATACCGATGAAATAAAAAATATGCTTTTGGACGGAAAATCAGCATTTGAAGTAGAAAGCGTAGCGCTCCAAAGAGGTATGATCAACCTAGAAAGAGATGGTGTCTTTAAAATCATTAAAGGTATGACAACACTTGATGAAGTATATAGATACGTAAAAGCGAGATTCGATAAGTAATATAATTCAGCTACCATGAGTTTAGAAATTAAAAATTTTAAATTAGAAATTAAAAATGGAAGTAAGCAAATTATGATTCTTTGAAAAGTTTATTATCAAAAAGTTTTTTGCACCCAAGCTCAAACAAAAGACCAATTTTTTCAGATTATTAGCTTTAGCACAAAGATCAGGACTAGGACTCAGAGATGCATTATATTCTATCAGAAATTCCGAAACCAACAAGTGACTGATTATGATAATCCAGGATTTGATTGACCAGCTTACTCAATGATATACACTTTCCCAAGCGATGGAAAATCATGACTATTTTTTCAAGGAAGAAGAAATCGCATTGGTGAGATCAGCAGAAGCCATGGGTAATCTCCCAGAAATCTTAGACGAAATAGCTATTGAACTTGAAAATTCTGAAAGAATCAATGGAAAAATCAAGAAAGCTATGGCATATCCGATTGTACTCATTGTCTTTGCCGTAGTAGCCGTAACTATTTTATTGATCTATGTTATTCCCACGATAGTGACCTTATTCCCTGATCAATCATCATTACCAAGTTTGACCAAATTTATGATGTGAGCATCTAGTTTTCTCCAAAGAACACGATTTCTTTTGTTTCTACTTATTATAGGAATAGTAGTTCTCTATAGGTTTTTATATAAGTATATGTTAGCATTCAAAATATTCATCGATAAACTCATGATCACGACACCTGCAGTTTCCGGCGTAGTGAAAACCTACTACATGTATAGATTTTCTAAATTATTGAGCCAATTATATAATGCATGAGTGAGTCCAATCATTTCATTAAAACTCATAGGAAACACCTTCACAAACTTTTTCTACAGAAAGAAAGTCATAGAAATAAAAGAAAATCTGAATGCTGGATTCTCGTTCGCAGAATCTATGGAAGGATCGTCATTGTTTGATCCGATATTAGTTCAGATCATTCACGTAGGAGAAGAGACAGGAAACATTACCGAAGTACTCAAAAAGATGTCAGACTTTTATAGCGACATGTTACAAACCAAAATAGATATTCTCATGGATCTCATCCAACCGATACTCATGGCATTGATTGCTGTCGTAGTAGGTATCATTGTAGGATCAATCTTTTTGCCCATGGCAGAACTTGTAAATGTAATTAAATAAATTAAAAATTAGAAAACCCGACATTTCGGGGGGCCAAATAAGTCGGCCTTGAAAATTGAAAATTAGAAATTGAAAATTAGAAATTAACATCTCTTTATCTCAATAGCATATTATCTATGAAAAAATTTATTGTAGTAGCTCTTATGATAACAAGCATCATAGCATTCCAGAATTCTTCACAAGCACAAGAAGTAGGAATAAGTGATGTCATTTTCGAACAAGATGATATCCAACCAATAGAACATAATTTTCTTATAAATGATCTCAGTTATATGCTCATACAACTACATCTTATACTAGCAGAGAAAGATATTGAGACCATAAATTATGAAGGAGAAACCCTTGCAACGATAAAAAAATTAGAAGAATTAACCAAAACAGATGTCATAAATCTTTTGGATATTTCTATGAATAAAGCAGAAGCATTAACGAAATATTTAAATGAATGTTATCAAGAACTTCAAAAATGAGATGCGATATCCGCATATATGAGACAAGAAATGCAAATTTTAAAATCAGATATGGATGCTTGTATCGTAGACAAAAGCACGAGTGATAAAGTATATTTTGATGCCATAGATAGATACGACCAAGATATGATGGAAGTATCACTCAATGAGTCTATCAAATATGAAAATTGCGCCACAGAAAACAGAATAAAATATAATGCCAAAACAAGTGTTGCAAGAAAATTGGTATTTTATCTTGGATTGCTTCAACAAAAATATGATGTACTTTCTACTAAACAAGAAATACTAGCACAAAATTTCACCATTTTTAGAGACAAAATTCTCCCAGATCTCAACCAGATCAATGAACTTTTACAAAAATATAAATTTTAAACAGAAGGGGAGCATAAAAAGGGATAAAAATAAAGGAAAAATTTGTCGGAAATCTATACTTTTTGTTTAAATAGAAAATTTTTTGTTTTTTTCAAAATGGAGGTAAAAAAAATGGAAGTTGACTTTTCAAAGGAAATATGTAATATTTTTTTTAACTAAAACAAAATGGAGGAAAAATATTATGAAAAAATTAATAAGAAATTTGTTATTTGGAGGGAATGTACTATTCTCTTTAGTACTTATTTGTTTAAATTCGGATAATGTGGTATCAATTCAAGGTGGTTTTGCAATTATTGTTTTTGGTGTTGGTTGCTTATCTTGGCTAGCCTTTTCAGAGTTACCAAAAGGTAGCTTTTACACAATAATTGGACTAATAATATTAAACTTTATGGCATTAAATGCCCCATTATTCTCTCCAAGTCCGTAATTCGGACTTTTTTTTAAATTTAAATTATCCTCCATTATCCATATATTACCCATACTTCCATCTAATAACATCTAGCAAAAGTCAAACGTCAAACGTTAAAAGAAAAAGAGAAACCTGCAACCTGCAACCTGCAACCTGTAACCTGCAACCAACTATAATACATATTGAAGTCATTAAGAAAATATATAAGCTAAAAAATAAGGATATTATCCTCAATTATTTTTGTATATGGAAACAAAACATATCCACAAAAAGAATATTCAAATCTTTGCTCTCATAGCGTGTGTATGACTGATCTTTTCCTGTATATCAATTATCAAAGCATTCAATGAAGGGAAAATATATGACACCCTAGCAGGAAATAGTAAAATATCAGCAAATACATCTTTAGGAAAGAAAATAATAGACATACAGAATACCTTAGAAGCCAATCAATCCGTACGCCAACAAGACTATGAACAAGCATTACAACTGATTAGCTGAACCGACAGTGATGATTATTACAATCGTTGAACTATCCAAACACTGCTCGCATATCAGAATGCATTGCAAAGTAGTATCTCATGATTACAGAACGCACAGGTATTTATAGCTCAAGCACAACAAAATTTTACTCTGGCCAAGAAATTATCATCTTCCTCTATACTTAATGATGCAATAGATGACAACCAAATAACTATCAACACCTTATCTCCCGTCATAGATATCAAGACCTGCTACGGAATAGGACAAGCTATCATAAGCCAAATAAAAGATATAATTTCCAGGGTCGAATCCATTAAAGAGACATTGAAACAAGAAGATATAGATATCACCAAAAAGGCAGGAACACTAAACAACGAATGTTATCAAAAACTACGCTCTATCGTAGACAGCAGCAAAGAACAGGTAGGAATGTTACAGATGCAAATGCAAGAAAATGCCAATACTTATAGATCTGATTTTTCCGACAAAATAGAGGATCCGATAATCTGCATCCAAACACCTTACGACAATATACTTCCTTCAATAATTAAAGGAAAACAATGACTTGAAGAATATCAGCAACAACATCAAAATACAATAGATGTATTACAAAGCAACGATAGTGAAGGCATCCAAGAGCTTTGCAATCAAACCAAAAACGATGCACAGATAAATCAAGAGATAGAAAATTCAGTCCAAGAATTACTTCAGAAACTAGATAAAAACAAAATAGAAAACAAAGAACAAATAAGATCTTCCAGCGAAGCGCAATATAAAGATTTTTTTAATGAAGATGAAAAGAAAGCATTACAAGAAATACAAAAAATCAACGAATGATGGATAGACACTATTTTAGAAATCAGAGGAAAAGGCAATTACACACCAGAAAAATATATCAACGATATGTTCAATCAATTTTATGGCAACACAGGAGACTTTATCAATTTACATAAATAAATAAGACGGATTGGACTGATAAAGACAGATTAGAATCTACCCCGTCTATCCCGTCTATTCCATCTATCCCATCCCTTTTACCTTCTACCTTTCACCTTAATGTTACACATCCAAAACCTATCCGTACAAGTAGAAAACAAAATAATCTTAGATAACATATCTATGGATTTTGAGCTTGGTAAAAATTACTGCATCATTGGCAAAAACGGTTCAGGAAAATCATCCCTCGCTATGGCTGTCATGGGCCATCCTAAATACTCAATTACGAATTGAAAATTGAAAATTGAAAATTGAAAATTAAAAATTGACCTGCAACCATTAAATCCATATGAAAGAGCTAAATTATGAATCTTCGTAGCATTCCAACATATACCAGAAATCAAAGGCATCAAGCTTTTCGAATTTTTGAAATCAATTTACGATGCAAAAAACGAAACAGCAACATCTTTTCTCGCGTTCAAAAAAATCATAGAACCAATCATGCAAGAATTGTGAGTAAGTATGGAATTTCTTCGAAGAGACCTCAATGTAGGATTCAGTGGTGGAGAGAGGAGAAAGATAGAGATAGTACAGTTGAAATTATTAGATCCAAAATATATTTTCTTGGATGAAATAGATAGCGGATTGGATGTCGATGCATTCAAGTCAGTAGTAAAAATGATGGGGAAGTTGAATCATGAAGGGAATAGTTTTATTATCATAACACATATTTTCGACATTTTGAAACATATCCCTGTCGACCATGTCTATATCTTGGAGAAGGGGAAAATCGTACAAGAGGGAAATCAGAATATTATTAAAAAAATAAAAAAAGAAGGTTTTACCTCTCCAGAAACAAAATAAATGAAAACACTCAGAAAATTATTAGACCCAATAAAATATTTCAAACGACATTATTTTTGGTATATCATCACATCTGCATGGTTTGGAATATTACGACCGATTACTGCATTGTTGGTAAGTAGAGCTATCAAAGGGATAGAAATGAAAGATTATGTGTATTTCAAAACATACTTCATTATTTTTCTTGCATTGACGATCGTAAACTATTGAACGAATTACTTCATTAGGACATCAAGGAAAATCACCGTAAGATTATTTCAAGAAAAGACATACAACATCTATCTAAACAAATATCTCAAAGCTGACAATAATACTATAGAAACATTAGGGACAGGGCAAGCAAATAGCATATTACAAAAATGATGTGACAATCGAAGATTTATAGTAAATGATATTATTTTATGACCAATTGTAAGAAACGTTATAAACATACTCATGATTTTTGTTATCATCATAAGCAGTCTTTGACGATGAACTTTTGGCATAGTATTGTTATTATTTGCTTTTATGCTAGTATTTGCCCGACGAGGGAATAAACTCATGAGAATCATAAGAAATAGTAGAAGAGATGTTTTCATACGAGCCGATAGAAATATTGTCAAAATAATTATGTCAAAATTTGAGATTCTTCAAAACAACAAAATAATAAAAGAATTAAAAATAATAACAGATTCATTTACCAAACTCATCTATCGAGATAAAAAAGAAAGCAAATGATTTATCATAGCAAGCGATATTTCTAGAGGATTATTGGATTTCACAAAAATATGATTAGTATTTCGATACGGTGTAAGAATATTTAATGGTACTGCTAATTTCGCAGACTTCACACTCATACGAATGATGATGAATCAGATTTCATGAACATTATTTGAAATCAATGAAATCATGGGAAACTATTATGGACAGATTGTTTATGTAGAAAAATTACGAAAAACTTTTGATGACATACCAAAGTTAAGATGATATGAAGAAGGCAAAGGATTCAAATTACATGAAGGACAAATAGTATTGGACAAAGTATATTTCAATTATGGAGACAAAAACGTATTACAAAATTTTTCATTGCATATCCAATGAGGGAAAAAGACGGCATTCGTAGGAGAAAGTGGATCAGGGAAAACCACATTATTGAAACTCATATCGTGATATGTTCATCCAGACAAATGAAATATTATCGTAGATGATCAGATATTAAGTACGGTAGCATTGAAAGAATATTATAAACACATCGGATATCTAACCCAAGATCCAAACGTTTTTGATGGAACAATACGAGACAATCTCTTATACGGAACAACGAGCAAACCTACAAAAAAACAAATAGACGAAGCAATAAAATTATCTAGATGTGAATTTATAAAAACATTCAAAGACGGATTACAGACACAGATAGGAGAGAAATGAATAAGACTTTCTTGAGGACAAAAACAAAGACTTGCTATAGCAAAACTCTTCCTCAAAAATCCCAAAATCATCTTCCTCGATGAACCAACAAGTTCATTAGATAGCTTTTCAGAAGAGGATATTGCTCACGCATTCACCGATTTATTTAAATGAAGAACCGTCATCGTTGTAGCCCACAGATTGCAGACCGTCAAACAAGCAGATATCATCCATGTATTGAATAAGGGAGGCAAAATAGTCGAAAGCGGCACTCATCAAGAATTACTTGAAAAAAAATGAATCTACTACAGAATGATAGAACTCCAATCAGGCTTTTAGTTTTTTATTATAAATCATGACAGAGATAGTATGGATATATGGAAGTAGTGCTTCGGGAAAAGAAACATTTATTCGTAGATTTTTAGAAAATCCACCAAAAGAAATGAGTGATCATTTGTGATGGAGTGATAAAAAAATAGTTTGTATAGAAGAAAGTTTGAAATACATAGGCAAATTCGAAAACGATCCCATAGTAGAAAAGAGGAAAGAAATTATTGAAAAAGCAAAAAAATTAGCAAAAAAATCAAATCTAGTTATTTTAATAAAAGGACAAAATGTAGATCTACAATCAAAACTATTGGATGAAGTTCATAATGAAGTACCAAATGCAAAACATAAGATAGTTTTTTTACATGCTGATGTATGAATATTATTTGAGAGATGTAAGAAGAAAATTCGATGGACACACTATGATGAACAAGAAGGAATTGAGGGATTTAAAAGACATATAATGCATCAAATACATGCCTTTCAAAAAATAGAAGGATTTGAAATGATTGCTATTGATAGCAGCACACCCAATTATAAACCTATAAAATTTCCACCAAAAATATAAAGATTTTACATCTAATATCACCTATGTCCCTAAAGTCGACACTTGAATCATCAGACAAGATAGCATACGAGCTTTACCTTACTGGTCTAACAGAAGACACCGTCAGGAAAATTTCCGCTGATCAAAAAGAACCACAACGAATGCTTGATCATCGTCTAAAATCATTAGAAATATTTAAAAATTATTCTCTGCCAACACGATGACCAGACCTATCCAAACTAAATTTGAATGATATCGTCTACTACGCTAAACCACATAAAGATCATGAATGATATGCAAACAATCGAGATGATGTACCCAAAGAAATCAAAGAGAAATTTCAAAGACTTGGAATACCAGAAGCAGAGCAGAAATATTTAGCAGGTGCAGGAGGGCAGTATGACTCGCTCAATATCTATCATCAAATAAAGGAAAAACGATCAAAGCAAGGAATTATTTTCGAAGACATGCCACAAGCCGTTATCAAATATCCAGAATTAGTGAAAAAATATTTTATGACATTAGTGCCAGCAAATGACCATATGTTTGCTGCATTACATGGTGCTGTTCGAAGCGGATGAACATTTATTTATGTACCTAAGTGAGTGAAACTTACCGATCCCTTACAAGCATACTTCCGCATGAATACCTATGCAGGAGGACAATTTGAGCACACAATGATCATCATAGAAGACGAAGCAGAGGGAAGTTATATCGAAGGATGTTCAGCACCAAAGTTTGATAAAGCATCCTTACACGCATGATTAGTAGAAATTTTTGTGTGAAAGAATGCGAAGATGAAATATTCTTCCGTAGAAAATCGATCAACAAACACATACAATCTAAATACTAAAAGAGCGGTAATAGCGGAGCATGGCTATATGGAATGGGTAAATGGAAATCTAGGCTCCTGCACAACAATGCTCTATCCTTGTTCTATTTTACAATGAGATTATAGCACAACAGATATGCTAGGAATAGCCGTAGCAGGGCAGTGACAACATCAAGATACCTGATCAAAAGTTATTCATATTGGTAAACATACCTCATCAAACATTGTTGCAAAATCTATCTCCAAGGCAGGATGAATCAATACCTATCGCTGACTCGTAAAGATAGCAAAATGAGCAGAACAAGCGACCAATCATACGCAATGCGATGCATTATTATTCGATGACAATTCAATTTCAAATACCATTCCACGTATTCAATCAGACAATGATTCTGCTATCGTAGCACATGAAGCAAGCGCAGGAAAAATAGATGAATCTGAACTTTTCTATCTCATGTCCCGCTGACTTTCCAAGGACAAATCTATCACTATGATCGTCAACGGATTCTTTTCATCCGTAATAAAAAAACTCCCGCTCGAATATGCAGGAGAACTCAATAAATTAGTGGAACTAGAAATGGAATGAAGTATTGGATAAAAAATTTATTTATTCCTTCAAAAATATGGAAACAACTAGACTTAAATTAGGTGTATGAGTAATAGTCCGTAAGGACGGTAAAATTCTGGTAGGAAAAAGGAAGAATGCTCTTTGAAATAGTACATGGGGATTTCCATGATGAAATCTTGAATTCAACGAAACAGTAGAAGAGTGTGCTATTAGAGAAACCATGGAAGAAACAGGGATAAAAATTAAGAATATACGTATGGGACCATTCACCAATGATATATTCTATGAAGAAAAAAAACATTATATAACACTATTTGTAATCTGTGACTATAATGAAGGAGAGGTTCAGATAATGGAACCAGAAAAATGTGAGAAATGGGAACGAGTCGAACGAGAAAATCTATATACTCCGTTATTTTTACCGATAGAAAAAATCAAGAAACAAGGATTTCATCCATTTAAATAGAAATTAGATCTTAGTTTTTAGACCTTAGATAATTTTTTCTTTCTAAGTTCTATGGTCTAAGTCCTAAGTTCTAAATGAAGTACCCATATTTCTTAATCAAATTTTTCAGCTTATCAGCCAATTCAGGATCGATGGTTTTAGTAAGCGCATACAGTCTATTTATGCTGGTATTGTGTTTATTTTTTCTCAAAATAGATTCCCAGACTTTTACATCAAGCGTTTTGTGATATTTTCTGATAACCTTTTTAACAAGTTCATCTATATAGCCATGGGAGATCATACCTGGATTATATAAGCTTTCAAGAATAGCGAGTTCCAAACCAGCAATAGGGAAGGTCAGTTTTCCTATTTTTATAGGTTTAGTAAGTTTCCAAAAGAATTTAAAAAGATTGTCCGTCTTGTTTTTCGCATAGGTCTTGAAAACAATCTGTTTATCGAACATCACCACTTCGGTAGCCTGTTTATAATTATTTACGATAGATAGCTCATCAGGGATATCAAAAGAGGAGAGGTTCAATTCAAGTGCTTTGAGTCATCAGATATACCGATTACCCTTGAGAAAATCAGAACAATGTTTCTTGACTATAGTTCGATAAAAAAGATCTACGATTTCTTCTTTGGTATATACGTGCTCAGGATCTTTGACGAAGAAAATATTTTTTTTGAGATTTTCGAGATATCACCTCATTTTCAGGTAATAGATCATCTTATACATTTTCTGTATAGAAAAATCTTCAGCAAGCGAGGATTTTAGCAATGATCAAACTTTTTGCGCATCCATAAGCCTTCCTTTGTATTTTATCAGCTTTTTAACAAGAGTGTCAAAAACTCTATTCGCCATATACAAGTACTTACCTATAAAGTAATTACAAAAAAATATAATGCTTTTTACAAAAAAATCAAGACGTTTTTTCCACAAAAATTCGAACAACTTTTCTATTGCATTTGTTTTTTAAAAACATACAACCGCACGTACCAACATTTTTTATATATTATACATGTATGCATCAAATGAGTCTGATCACACCAATAGACCTAGGACAAAAGACAATCTGCCTCGATAATATTCGTGCTGTCTTCACAGAAAACAGTGATGGATGCTATGATGTTACATTGGAAGTCAACTCAAATAAATTTTTGATAGCAATAGAAAATATAGCAAATCACATAGAACGTTTTGAAATTATAGCAACAAAATGATTTGTAGAAATAAGCAACAAAATCATCCTAATGATCAAAAAACTTATAGAACATCTTCGATATAGACTAGACTAATATAGATTTTTAGAACGATAGGCTATAGAACGATAGGTAAAAAAATCATCGTTCCATCGTTCCATCGTTCCATCGTTCTATTATAACCAATGAGTGAAGAACACAGTCTTATGATACAAGAATACGCCAAAAACCCTCTTCAAAATTTTGCTATGAAAGACTATACCGTCAATCAGCATGAGGGGAATTTTATCTGTTGAGACGATATTGTCGTGTATCTCAAAATCAAGGATTGAGTAGTAGAGGAGTATAGCTTTGATGGTAATTGTTCAAATATCACAACAGCTGCATCAAGTTTCTTATCTGAATTTATCATAGGAACACCTATACAAGAGATTTTGAATCGGACATACAAGACAATGACAGATCATGGGTTCGAAGTTTCACCAAGAAGAAAAAGAGCGGCAGTTATCGCCATATTAGCGACAAGAAATGCAATTCACAACTATATAAAAGATTGAAAGAACGACACATTTGACGATATCATAGAAGACTAGAATAAGACGCCGGAACTTCCAAAGAAGTTCAACGTCGTTTCTATCCAGCGAAGCTGAATAGGAATTATTTTGGAATTCCTATGTGGTAGACATGACAAAAAATGTTATACATAGAACAGACACACATGTATACTAATTGACAAGATTTTAACAAAAATGTCAAATACTTGTCGAAAACAAACAGGAAATGATGTTGAAAACACTAGACAAATAAGTACATCTAAAAAAACAGACAAAATAGAGGGAATAGACAGGGTAGATAATACAATAGTTCTCATCTACCTAATCCATCCAATCCATCTTTATTTATTGAAGTTTTATATGAAGCCAATCAAGAATCTTCTCGTCAATATCATCATCAATGGAGCCGTATTGTATGCTATCGTCTATTACGTACCAGAATTAGGATTCAAAATACAAACCATATACAAAGACACCTATATCATCTTTGGTATCTTGGGAATAGTATTCTGGCTTATCAATTCCGTACTCAAAAGCATATTAAAAATTCTCACCTTACCAGTCAGAATTATAACTCTTTGACTCTCATCATTACTCCTCAATATTATCGTTCTCTATATCTTCGAACAGACAGTAAATTACTTGGATATAGGCATTACCGTACACCTGGGAACATTAGTTCAAACATTAATATTATCAGTCATCCTTAGTGCTATCTACTTTATCATCAAGAAAATAATATAGTTTAAACAAAAATCTTTATTTAATAAATACAGAATACACCCATGAAAACAGGAAAAACACTGTATCTTTCGCTTATCATCTTCATCTTCATCTTTCTTTGGATACCATATTTCCAAAATATAGCTACTCCATCTCCTATTTCCTTTTTTGGATGAACACCAGGATTCATCTCTGTCTACCCATGGATATTATTTCTCGGCATGATAGAAGGAGTGCTTATTACGATATACATTCAAACAGTCCTCAAAGATATCAAGTATCAAGAACCTACAAAATTTGACCTCAACCAATAAAAAATAAAAAATATAAATAAAGTAATATATCACTTCGTGATGTAACGAATTGCAATTTGTCCCGACAAATCGGGACGTAATGAATTACAATAAATTACGCGAACACAGTGAGCTTATTACATGGAATAAATTACGCGAGCATAGCGAGCTAATTTGTATTTTAGATTATTAATTATTGAGTATTATGAGTAAAACGTACAATGTAACGAGAGAAGTTGCAGCTAAATCTTTAAATATATCTACAAGAACCATCGATAGATATATCAAGAACGGGAAATTATCCTACAAAAAAGTAGCAAACAAAGTATTATTAGCAAAAGAGGAGGTGGTATTACTCAAACAAGAGTTTGCGACACTTCATCAAGAGCTTAATACAGAAATCATCAATCAAACAAGTTCGACAGGTACTACAACAAACCTAGCGAATAAAGGTGATATGGAAAACGCTATAGATCAAAAAATAGAAAAGTTTTTCCTTATCTTCAAAGAAAAAGAGAAGATACTCGAAGAAAAAAACAAGATGATATTCGTTCTTCAACAAAGAGTATCCGAACTTGAAACTAAAATCCAACACATGGTAGCTCTGCCTGATTACAATAAAGAGAAACAAGAAGCTATCATAGAAAAGCAAAAATTGGAAGAAAAGATAGGACAACTCAAAGGATTGATAAAAAATGAAAAACTTAAAAATCTGATTTTCATCGGACTTTCACTCGTTTTCATTATCGTCGCAGGATTCTTCATCCTCAAATGATAATCTAAATATTTACATATACATAAAAAAACTCTAGTGAATAACCGGAGTTTTTTTGTTTTATAAGATATACAACTTATGTAAATATAGCATTGAAAATTTCTCCAAACTCTTGTCTACACATATCAAAGTTTTTATTTCCCATTCGCTGATTAAAATTGCTATGACAAAATTTTACCGTATTTTCCAGTCATTTTTCCGACAAACCAATATACGCCTCTATATCTCACTTTTTGAGGATATATGTATTTTTTTTATAAAGTTCATCTATACTAGCAATCAAACGCCTATATTTTTGAGGAAACATATTTCTGAGAGTATCTACTAATTTATTGTAATGACGATGTGTTTTTCAGCTTTTCTTGAGACCAGCATAATGCGTCCTTGCTTGCTTATAATAATATGCTAAATCATTTTGTGTCATAAATCCATAGTCCACAATATTATCCCAATCACCAATAAAGAATGACTGCAAGCCAAATCTCGTAAGAAATTTACTCCAGATTTTATAACTTCATTTACCATTGATATTGATAATTTCATAATCTTTGATGATGGGTTTCCATTGAGGAAGCGTATGAAGATATCTCAAATAAAATTCAAAGAAATATGCATCAGTTTCACCCTCAACCATGATAATTTTATTGACGAAAAATATCTTGGAAAGATTTTCGAATTTCAACAAATGTACCAACGATGATTCATCAGGTGATAAATTAACGAAAGGATTTTTTATTTTGGTTTCTCCATCAATTTTAGAAAACCTATAAACATTTCCGATATTCGATTCATTGATAAAGAAAGGAGAATAGGTAGATACTATAAATTGTGTCCCTATATTGTGATGAATTTTCTCTAACATTCTCGCGAAACTTCTCTGCATTTGCGGATGAAAATGTATTTCTGGTTCATCTACGATAAGCATACCATTTTTTAAATCATATCCATAGATAATAAAGATCATAGATAACAAGGATTGTTCTCCATCACTCATTTCAGCAAAATCGATATAATTACCGAATTTATCTATCAGATGGAACGTAATAAGATTATTCGCGTATTCGATAGACAACGTTCTATCAAAATATTTCTTGATGATAAAGACAAGTGAAGTATAAAATTCAGATTGTTCCAATTTTTCAGGATAGTTGGCTATATCCTTTTTGGTCATTTTTAAGGTAAAATGATCGGAGATAATATTCCATATTTTTTTTGCACACAGATAAAATCCTAAATACGCATGATAATTAGACGAATCTTTTTTTCAAATAAAGGTATCCCATGCATGAGGATCTATCGTATTACTAACGTTTTTTAGGCTTCTGTTCATCCCAACAAATGCTATACCATTTTTGAGAGGAATAAGTGGGGATTCTTTAGCTTTCCTTTCAAACTCATTGTAGATATCAATACAAATCTGAACAAGTTCTATAGTTCTCAGATATAAAAGAACAAATGTATCTTTTTTAGAAAGATTTTTCTCATTGATGATGATTTTTTTAGCATCAAAATCAAAGAAACATTCTATGGTAAAAGCTGAAGAAATAGCATGAACTTCTTCATGAGAAAAGATAGGATATACAATACCAAGTGTACTATATTTTTTAATAAGCGCATTTAAAATATCCGCATGTTTGGCAATATACTGCATATTATCATAGTCATGTTCTGTAAGTTTACATTGAACAACAACCTTTGAATCCTTGTCTTGATATTTAAAATGTTTATGAATTCATTCCATGTGTTCTTCATATATTTTAATTACCTGAGTGTTCTTTTTATCAGAGATAATAGTTTTTTTATCATAGATATAATCATATTTGATCGCAACCTGTATGATTTGATTGATAATATTCAAAAATCAGCTCTTACCAGCACCATTTGGTCCAATAAACACATTCACGTTATTATCTTGTCTATTATAAAATTTCATGCCTTCGACTTTGGAAAGATCAGGCTGATAGGGATAACTCAAAAGATTTGAGATTTTAACGTTTGTTAACTGCATGCCATAAATGGAGGAGATAAAGGTAGAATTTTAATACTTTCTACTTGATACTTACTACTAATATAGTATACTCAAAATAGTTTTTTTTGCAACTTTTACAAGTATTTATAGAGACACTTATTCATTACCAGAAAATATCTATGAATTACAAGAAAATCATAAAAAAAAGTAAATAAAATAAAAAGAAACACAGAAACAACATCATTTATATAAGTAAACATCATTACATGAACAAAAAGAATTTATTTCTTTGGTCGCTTTATGACTTTGCCAACTCTTTTGTTTTTATAAATTTTCTTCTCTATTTTTCTCAATGGTTAGTTATTGATTGAGGATTATCAGATTTTTGGTATAATGCAACCTTTGCTATAGCAACATTAATACTCCTTTTTTCTGCACCAAAATTAGCTGCATATACAGACAAACGATGACATAAAAAACAATTTCTAACATTAGCCACTATAGGTACAGCCATAAGTTATTGATTATGTGTATTATTTGCCTACTTTTGAGTATGAATGCCATTGATTGCTTTATGTTTTATCCTGGGACAATATTTCTATCAATTATCTTTTGTTTTTTATAATCCTCTTGTTGAGGATGTTGCAGATACAAAACACTGCGCAAGGGCATTTGGTATCGGTCAATTTTCAAATTGTATCGGACAAATCAGCGGATTACTTGTTGCTTTACCATTTATTGGTATATCAAGACTTGCTCCACTTACACCCTCTATTATAATATTCATTATACTTTCTATTCCGATGTTAATTTGGTTTAAAGAAACAAAGCAACAACAAAACACAACTATAAATAACATACCTCTTAACATATCAAAGAATAAAATAATTTTATTCTTCACAACATCACTCGCAGCTCCACTCATCATTGCATTCTTTTTTTTCAATGATGCATTTCTTACCGTAACGAATAATTATTGAATTTTCTTAGAAAAAGTTTTTGCGGTAACCGATAGTACAAAATCCATCTTACTTATTCTTATAATAGTCGCATCTGCCATCGGTGGTATTGTTTTTTGATGGATAGCTGATCGTTTCGGTCAATTAAAAACACTAAAGGGGATACTCATAGGACGAGTTATCTGCCTATCTGTTTTATCAGTAACCTCTAACTTCGCACTATTCTCATTATTTACCGTTATAGTCGGATTACTTATGGGATCTGTATTAGCGGTTTCTCGTTCCTATTTGACTAGTCTCTTAAAAAAATGAGAATTAGCCTATTGATTTTCATTTCTAAGTATATCAGAACGCTTTGCCTCATTCCTATGACCACTAGTTCGATGATGAATCGTCTGATTTTATTGACAAACAGCATTATCATATAGATATGCTATGGCATGTATGATTATATTTGTATGTATCAGCATAATAATTCTCATTATTAAAAAACCCAAACACGAAGTAGCTCACTACTAATTTTTATATTAAACATCACATCATGGATGATAGATTATTCTCATTTAAACAGAAATCACAGGATTTCGTAGTAACGGAAGAATTACCTTTTGAACTCTCCAATCAGTGAGATGTATTTTTCGTATTCTTTGAAAAAAGGAATATAAATACTATGGATGTGGTCAACCATATCTGTGCTTCATGCAATCTTCCAAGATTATCACTAGGAATAGCAGGATTGAAAGACAAAAAAGCCATAACAAGACAACGAATATGTATCTATAGGAGCGCATTAAAAAAATTATGAGGTGAAGTAGCATTTTTGGAATGTATAGCAGACGTAGCAAAAGTAATCAAAACAGGCCGACATACAGAGCCGATAGGCATGACCGTACCTATAAAAAACGGGTTTTTCATAAGACTAAGAGCAAACAAAAAACTAAGTATGAAAGAAAAAGATGTTTCCAATAGAAAAATTATAAGCTTGTTCAAAAAATGATTTCCTAATCTCTTCGGAAATCAAAGATTTGGCATAAGTGGAATAAATCCAAAGCAGGGGAGCGATATCTTACAATGAAGATCAAATATCAGAGACAAAAAAGATATCATATTCAAGATACAAGCCTTTGCGAGCAAAATATTCAATGAGTATATCAACACAAGAACAAAAAAATGATTACAGATTTTGGATGGCGATATTGTAATCATAGATACAGGAAGAACGAAAATTAAGCAATTTGGGATATATCAAGCAAAAACCAATACCGTAAAACTTTTTGATGATACAAAAAAAAGCGAACAATTTTTTCGCTATCCCAATAATTTCAAAAGAGAATTACCATTCGATCAAGAAACAATGACCATAACATGACCGATGATCTGATATAACCTTTTGTTAGCACCAAAAGATACTGCTGCAGGAAATAAGGAACAGGGTCTACTAGAAAAGAATTGAATCTCAGAAAAAAGATTAAAACTCTGTAAACAATATAAAATATTCTGAATCAGAAAACCGATTCGAGTGTTCCCCCAAAAAGTAAGCGTACAATTTCAGCAAGATGACATCATCCTCAATTTCACCTTACCAGGATGAGCATACGCAAGTATTATGATTGATGAATTAGAAAAAACCTTATGAGTAATCAACCTTGATTAATGATATTTTCAATTTTCAATTTTCAATTTTCAATTTTCAATTTTCAATTTTCAATTTTCAATTCTCAATTCTTAATTCGTAATTCTTAATTCTTAATTCTTATATAAGTATATCACTTTCTTACCACGCTCGTCATGAATGACTTCAAACGGCGTATGTTGTACAAAAACAAAAGAATTAGAGATAATAATAGCATCTTTTGCTATATGGTGAAACATTCGGTCTTCAATAGCGATAAGTTGTTCAGGCCAAAGATATATATAGATATAATCATACTGATGTAATTGTGCCTTTTTAAGATTTGCTCTGATAAGCTTAATCTTATTATATCACCATATTCGATCGATTACTTTACCATACCAGATAACAAAAGGATTAAGATCATATCACGTACCTATCAATCCAAATTCTTTATTAAAAAATCTGAGTGCCTTCCCGTCCCCGCATCACAAATCGACTATAGTAGCTCATTTTTTGAGGGTGAGATGCTTTTTCATGATACGCAAATGATAATTGAACGAAGGCACATAGGGAGCTTTTTTAAATCCCGTGATCATAGGGCCCAAAATCAAAATAATAGCAAAAATAGTAAATCAAAAGATCAACACGAGAAGAAAAATCAGTAAGATAATTTTTATAGTCATGATATGATATATACTTTTATAATTCAGAAATAAAATAGATATTTATAAGAAAATTAATAAAAACAAGCCAGAATATACAATATTTTACACATAAATAAATATAAAAAAGTTATTGACTTTATACAGTAAATATATATAACATAATATGTTTATTTTCTAAAAAACTAAAAATGCTAAGAAAAAGACTTGAAGAGAAAAAAAACGCATTCGAAAGTAAATTTCTAAATGATTTTACAGAAAGATTCGAATGACAATTCAATGAATACCAAATCAACGTAAAGAGATTGAGAGAGATAAGAAAAGAATTAAAAAATCTTTTCGACGAATTTTCTTTGTATATCGAAGAAAAAAACGTAAGACAACTCATAGAAGCATATAAGGAAGAACCTGAAGTTGTAGAGCACAACACAATACGTGAACAAGCACAAGAAAGCATAAAAAAATTATATGAGTTATGAGACGAATATAAAAATAAAATGAATGAAAAACTTCCTGGAAAATGTGATGAAGTGATTGTTTATCTAAGAACAAGGATTGCAAAAATAATAGCAAATATTTCTGAAAATGAGGATAGAAATATACCAGCAACGAAAAAGGAAGAAGCAAAAGAGATTACAAAAACAAACATACAGATGAATAATCTAGAAATTGAAAATAAGGCAAAATCATTTTTGGACACAATTACCCAATCAACGAACCTTTCAGATGAACTCGTTCAAAAATTCATAAAATTTACATACGAAGAGCAATATCAAGTCTTCAAACTTTTTGCAAAAATAAAAAAATATGAAAACATAAAACAATTATTTATGGTGCATTTTTCTATCAATATGTACAGTAATGATACGCTCGGATTTAAATTTCTTAATGAGAAAAAATCATTTACAAAAGCAAAGAAAGTAAGCAAGATATTAGCAAGGATGTGCAATCAAAAAACAGTAGTTCAAGAAGAAAAAACGATAGATAACAACAAGGAACAATGAAATAAAAATACAAATGAAAAGAATACTGATATAATGGAAACAAATGAAGAAAATAAACCTACGAACGGACAAGGTGCATTTTGATGAAAAGAATGAGTATTTAACATAATAAAAAACGAAGAAAATACAGAAAAAAATCAAGAAACAGAAAGTACATTACCTATAATTTTTACATCAGCACAAGAAATACGAAATATTCCAGGATTATGAACAGGTATCACTTTGCCAAATTTTAACACAATAGAAGAAATGGAAGATAATGAAGAAATAATCACAAAAAATATAGAAAAAGACATAGCATTTCTCGAATCATCTACACCAGAAATAGATTTCAAAAAGCTTTCTATCAACGAAATTACAAAAATGAAAGAATATATTCAAGAAATAGAAAAAATGGAGCCTATGGAGATATTTAACATCATAAAAGAATATATGTGAAGCATACAATATACAGGACTCAGCGATGATATTAAAAAGAAAATGGATCGTAGAAGAACCAGAGGAAAATTGAAGGAAGACTATATAAGATGACCAAGCATGAATGACATAGAAAAAATAGCAAAATACACGTTAGAATGACTCAACAAAAAACACAATATCGATATCATAAAATATAAATGATTCAAGAGCGATTTTGAATCTCCAATTACAACATTACTAGTATTTCTCAAAATAAAGAAAGATATCAATCCAGAAAGAACGAAAAAAATTTCAGAAGCACTGATAGTACCATTTCATGATCTCATAAATCGACATACAAAATTTGCATTAAAACTAATGTTCGATAAAGAATGAAATAAAAATGCCAGAGGCAAGAAAGAATTTTTCTGAGAAGCAAAAAATGAGGAATTAAAAATGGACCTAAGAGTACTCAGAAGCATTATGTATAATACAGTAATGACTAATTCTATAACACCAAGACAACAAAACCTCATAATGCAGATATCTGAAAAATACAAAGAAACTATAAAAATAGCTTTCATGGCAGATCAAGAAGGATCATATGCACATATGATGAAAAATGAATTAGAAAGAAAGAAGGGTAATGTAGAAATGGCATGCCAAGAAATCATGGAAAAATTCGATGATTGAACCACAAACAGAAAAACATATAAGATCACAATCAACAAAAGTTTTCCTACAGTAGTAGAAATCATAAATTCGATATATGTAAAAGAGCAGACAACAATAACAAAGTCTATGGCAGATCTAATGAAAACAGGACTTATGTTACATCATCTCAAAGAATTCATCAGTTGATATTTACAAAGCACCAAGAAAGAAAGAGAAGAAAAAAAAGCGCAAAAAATGGCAGAATTTACAAAAGAACACAATTATCTCTCTCCTATTATCGTAGAAAGTTTTTTTAATTCAATAGATCAATATGTCTAAAAAAACATGGCAATAAAGGACAATCATGAAAAAATATTACAAGAATGCAAAGACTATATCCTTTCATCTAGTCAGGATTTTATAAAATTTAAACAGAAAGAATTAAAAGATATTCTGAAAGCTATTATCACTCAAGAAAAATGAGAAAAAGATTTAAAAACATATAATACCCAAACATGACAAGACATGAAGTTACCAAAAAAAGAAAAGATGCTTCTAAATATGATTGAAAGTAGTATACCAAAAAAAACTGATCTGAATTTTTTACCGACATACGAAGACAACGGAATAAGTTTTAAGTTTTTTACACAAAGTTCGTCATATCAAATACACAGTGAAAAGATATTTTTTAAAGAGAGCATCCAAACACTTATAAAAGAACAGATTTTGCCTGATATAGACAAAGAATTGGAAAAGTCAGAAGATCATTTTTTGACTAAATATAATCAAGTAGGAAAAAAACTGAAACGAGCTATAATAACAGCTATGAATAGTTTCATATATTATATAGAAGGAATAATCAAAAATGAAAATATTGAAAAACTAAAAGAAGAAATAGAGTCAAATGATAGAAAAATTGAAAAGTTGGAAAAAGAAGCAAAAAAATACGACAATCCAAATAACAGTGAAATAGACAAGAAAAAACATAAAGAAAATGAAATTATCAGAAAATTAGTAAAAGAAATAAAAACAATCGAAAACGAAAATATCAAGGGAATAGTAAAAAAAATAGAAGCAAATGACAACGAAAATATAAAAAAATTAATGATACAAATAGAAGCAGATAATGAAAATATCAAAAAACTAATAAAGGAAATACAGATGGATAACAATGAAGAAATAAGAACATTAACGATAAAAATAGCAGAAAACAATAGGCGCATAAAAGAATTATTGAAAGAGAAAAGAGAAAATGATTTCAGAAACGGTAAAGAACTATTGAAACAAATAAATTCAGAAGACAATGAAACTATTAAAGAATTATTAAAAGAGACAAAAAAATCCACCATATACAACAGAAAGATTGCAAAAAGTATAAAAGGAGATAATGAAAATATTGAGAAATTAACAAAAGAAGCAAAAACAAACAACAAGGAAATCAATGAAACAATAGAAAAAGTAAAAAAACCAGCAAGAGATTTAATACAAGAAATCAGCAGCATTTATAAACAACATAGAGGTAATTATAGAGATGATGAAAATAAAGGAAAAAATTATTATCAAGAATTTATACAAGTTCTATGAAAAGATGAGTTTGCACATCTTATTTCTGATATTGATCACAAAATATATCATGATACGGTTTTCAAAAACTTCATCACAAACATACACAATTACGATACACTAAAGAAAGAAGAAAAAGAAATAAAAATACAAGAATATGCACAAAAAAATCATATATTTTATCAGATGTTACAAGAATCAAACCTAAAGAAAATACTAATATCAGAAAAAGAAATATACACACCACTGATAGAGATACAATCCAATAAAAATATATACAAAGGAAATAATTTACAGATGAGAGAAATCCTAAAACTGATATACCAGGGTGAAATAGAGGAGTGATTCTTTGATGACATAGAAGCTATATTATTTCATCCAAATTTAATAATAGTATACAAAAAAAATAAGATACAAGCACTTCATACCAACAAGAAAATGAAGGAATTTTTTTATAATAAAGAGCTAAAAACACACAAAAGCGTCACAGAAATACAACAAGACCAAAAATCCCAAGAAAAACAAAGAGAATATTTTAGAAAATTGCTTTTTGAAATCATCAACGAGTCATTGGAAAATAGTAATGAAAATATATCTCGAGATATATATAAAAAACATATAGAAAATATCTACAAAATAAAAATCAAGAATACGTACAAAGATATGAAAGTAGATTCACCATTACATGAAGTAAATGGAGAAAATATAACTGATCAAACCAAGACATATATAGAGCAATTCATAGCAGGATTCCCAACCATTTTTCCGAAATATATCAACGAGATAAACATAACCCACAAAAAAACGAACAATCATAGAAATTTAGATACGAACAATAAAAGAGAAGCTATATTTCATATCATCGACAAAAGGAAAAAAAACATGGAAGAAATAGAAAAAGATATTTTCAAAGAAGAGATCATGGATTATGCAATAAACCTTGAAGAATTAGAAATATTCAATAAGTACCCCAACGAATATCTTTTGGTATTCATAGAAAGAGCATTAGGGAAAATCTACAAGAACTTCATAAAAAAAGATCCCGATTTTATAAATGCGATAGATACAAAAGAGATCAGGGAAGTAAAAAAACATTTCCAGAGACAGAACATAAACAAAGATGATGGAAGTATATTACTTAATTTATTCATAAGATACGGAGTCAAGTACCTTCAGAAGAATTACAAGGACATACCAATCAAAATAAAAGAATATCTAGATAGCATACTCTGAGAGAAAAAACAGATAGAATAAAAAACTCACATTTTTGACTAAACAAAAATTACTCCCTAAGGAGCAATCTTTACATAAGTTATGAAGATTATTCTGCTGCTACTTCTTCAGTTGCTGCAGGCGTTTCTTCTTCTACAACTTCAGTTGCTTCAGAAGTAACTTCTTCTTTAACTTCAGGTGTAGTTTCTGGTGTTTCTGTAGCCACTACTTCTGGTGTTGTTGTGTCGTCTGTCATGATGTTTCGAGGTTAGTAAATAAAACCCTTTCCCGTACATTTTATACGAGAATATTCGCACCATACATGCCCTCGACGAATCGAGAATTCTTGATACATAGACAACCATAAGGAAATCATAGGTAATAGCTATGGTTTATTCAAAGAACGTCAAAAAAATAATATAATCAATTTTTTGACTTTTTTTAGTATTTGGAGTATACTTAGTTAGATATCATTTTTTATTTTAGGGACATATTCCAATATGAGTCTCAACAGCAGAAAAAATGAAGACATTTTAAACGATCTACACTCAGCAGAGGGTAGACATAATTCTTCTGAAATCATAAATTTGGAAACAGAGATCAAGACAAATAATATAAAACAAAAAGTACATTATACCAACATGAAAGAGAGGATAAAAGAAGCAAACAAAAAAAAATGAATAGAAGAAGATGAATTAAAAAAAACACTTTTTAAAGAAGCATCTATAACAAATATTTTAGATCAATTCACCTTACAACCGTGAGGTAAGGAACATTTACAAAAGAAATTCTGAGAAATACAGGATTTTTATGGAGAATGAATACAAGTTATTGAAATTACAAAATGAGATAAGAAGGATATTGTAGAAAAATTAAAAACGTATATGTCGAAACATATAGATATAAACACAGAAAATGAAGCAAAAATACAGGGAAATTTCGATGCATTAGTTACTATTTGCCAAACAATAGCAGATGGCGGTCCATGACATCCAAAAGCAACGAACGAACATGATTTTGCTCTTATCACTCCTGATGGAGCGATGCATATCATAAACGATATAGATACAGGATATTATATTCTTCCACAAAAATTAATTGAAAATTGAGATGTCGCAAGTTTAGCAGAACCGATTAAAGTAACAGTAAATGGAAAAGAAGAAGAAAAAATGGCCCGATGAGGCAAACCAATAAAATTTGAAAAAACACCATGAGAAGACACTGCTAATTATTTAAAAGAAGAAACAGAATTATTGAAATTTTGAGAGAACGTTCCATTATCTAAAATAGCAGGATAGAGGATTTCTGTAAAAAATATTCTGAATGTAACTAACATAACAAAAATTTTATTCAGTAAAGTTTAACACTATGAAATTAAGTCTTCAACAAAAAGTATTATGATACTGAGCATTATATAATGATGATACTTCAGGTATTTCATATCAAAAAGATGCAGCAGGAACAAAATCTTTATCCAAGACACTCAGGACCAAAGAAGAAGAGATTCAACTTCTCAAAAAATTTTATGATGATCCAAAAACGGTACTTGCTTATTGTAGAAGCACATTAAAAAGGATAGCATCAGATACGAAACTTTCTGATACAGAAAAGAAAGAAAGAAGTGAAAGATATATAGGACAATATTTAGATTTTATAATTCAACTCGATAAAGAAGCATTTGTTCACGATCCAAAAAAAATATATGACTGAATTCCCGACTATATACCTGATGGATTCGTAGATATGTGATCTGACTATAGATTAGATACGAATTTTAGAAACAATAGAGAAAAAATTATTGTAAGAAAAAATGATATTTTTTGGAAAGAAAGAGAACTCTTATATAAGATTCTTTCCAGTCCATCCATGAGCAAGAAAGATATGATAAGTCATATTTTTTATGAAGTAAGCAAAAAAGAATATAATCATAATGTAGCCAAAAATTGATTATGATGAAAAAGCATAAATTTAGATAAAATTATAGATGATGATTTATTGGTCTGTCGTCATAAAGCATTATTATTTCAAATATTGGCACAAGCATGTTGATTCACAAGCAGATTACTCAAATGTGATGTATTTTTTCCACCTAATACAAAAGGACCACATGCTGCAAATCTAATTAGATTAGACAACAAACGATATCTTCTTGATGCAACAATATGAACGATCACAACAAATGAAAATAAAAAAAAGTATTGTATTGTACCTATACCTCAAAATGAGATAGATTTAAATACACATAAATATGATCGAGAGATAGAAACCAATAATAAAAAATTGGAATATACATCCAGAAACAATCTTTTTTACCAAATCAGATAGAGTAGAGGACTCATCTTTACAACATATATACTATAAAGCATGAATACACCAAAATCAATAGATATCAGAGATGAAACATCATACAAAGATGAATTTTTATCGATATTGGAAGGATATGGCGATATAGAAAATACAAGAAATTTTGATACAGATATCAAAAAAAATAGTATAAAAAATAGTATAAAAAATTTTTTCTCATGAAACAAAAGAAAATACCCTAAAATCATAACAGAGCAGAGCAAGATTGATCTTGTAGATATCCTTAAAAAGCATACCGGATACGAATTTTCCTTTTTTGAAGGAGATCATTTCCTTGCATTTCCGAGAGAAAATACCGTAGAAGAAGAAATAAACTACAACAAAAACGAATTAGAAAAAAAATGATTTTTCTTTGATTTACTTCACGAAGTCTGACACTTTCCGAGAGATTGGGACAATGAAGATAGAGTACAAGCTGAAAAAAAAGCATGGATCAAAGCGATTCAATTAGCAAAGATATTCAAAAACACATATAACGTTTGTCTCTTAGCTGGTTTTGAAAACTATGATGAAGTATATAATTATGCCAAAACATATATAAAAAAATATGAAGACGAGCCAATAGAGTAGAGGACTCTTTTTAAAATCAGGAAAAAAAATCCTCCACAAAAAAATCTGGAATTATACTTCCAATTCGATAGAAATTCAATGTAAATAGACCAAAGATTAGTTCAAACTCGAAATTTATCCGCTTAAGTAGGATTCCCTTATTTTAGACCATTCCATACATTGCACAATATATCTTGTGCAAGGTTTGGCATATTAAAACAAAGGCGTTAACTGACTTTTTATTATTACCATAAATAGATATTTAGAACTATATACCTACGAGTAATATAGTTTTTTTTATAAAAAGACATAGAAGTGGTCTATATCCTAAAAACCAAAATACCCTACATTTGGGTCAAAATACCAAGAAAAATCAGCTCTATTTTCGACTATGGGTGGCACTTAGCTCAGCTCAAAGACAAAAATATCGCTTAAAATCAGGGGATTTGAGCTTTCAAAAGCCAAAAATGAGGGGAGTACTCCTCTACCAAAAAATATAAAAAACAGAACTACTATTGATTTTTTATAGAAAAAGAATATATAGTTTTCCTTCTAATAAAATTCTCTCAAACAAAAAAATTACTAATAAATGACCAAAAAAACAATTACAAACAAACCAGCCATGATAAGTGGCTTTTTCATCGCCATGGGTGATGAAACATTTACAAAAGGAAAAATGGTATCAATAAGCAGATCCTGTGGTGTGTATAAGACAGAAAACGATCTTATTTCTGTCATCAATGGAAAACCCATTGAAATAAACGGCAGAAATGTCGTAAAAATACAAGTTCCCCATGATGCTATCATCCATCACAAAGAAAAAACTTTCGGCATCAAAAACCAGGAAGTAAAAGTTCTCAGTGTGGAACCTTTAGAAAAGGTATTGCAGAAAATAATGACACTTGAAGAAGTGACATAGAAAAAATGTTTCAAAACACATGACAAAGAAAGAGAGTTGGGCATCACCTGCTCTCTTTTACATTATAAAAAATTCGTTATACTCGACCGCCGATAGATTTTTAGTTCTGAAAATATATCGGATGCGAGAGTTATGCTGGCCGTCTGCGGAAACTTAAACTTTCAATGAAATGCACTTGTCCTATAAAGGGAAAGTTTGAGATTTCCAAGGCGGTGTAGTATAATTATCAGTAATAATCTGTTCGTTAGTCATCATTTTATTTATCATCTAAAATCTTGAGTTTATTAATCATCAGCAATCATCCGAAATCAACGGTCAATCATCAGAAATCCTGACAATTAAAAAAAAGCTATCTGATAGATAACCAGATAGCCATACCTCATGGGGATGGCTACCTATTACTATTAGGTGTACAGAACTAGTACTTTTCTACCAGTTGTGTATACCAAATAATTTTAAATGCCATCTCCAAAGGTTAGTGCGAACTTTTCACTTGGGTAAGCTACTACGTTAGCGAACAAATCTTTAGATACTAAAGGTTTGTAATAGTATTAATGTTTTAGATCCCAACTGGTTTAACTCATTTTTGTTTGCGGGTGTTTTTTGTTTACGGCAATAATATATCATTATATATGAGGAAAACAAACAGATTCTGCAATTATCATATAGCTTTTCGTTAGCACACGATACAAAAAAGAGGTATAATTATATTGCTATTTTTAAAAAAAGAGTCACAACACTAAAGCTGAAACTCTTTTTTATACTGAGAAATATCAATTAAGAACTATGAATTATCAATATTACTGTGTGATTGTTTCTGTATCTGTTCCTTCTGTAGGAATAGTATCAGTAGTACTAGGTGTAGTACCAAAATCTACCGTTGGAGCTACTTCAGCTCATGTTTGTGCCTCAAATTGTTCAGCCTTTTCAAATCCGAAAAGATTAGCTAAGATATTTGCAGGAAATCTGCGGATATAGATATTTAAAGCATTAACGGTTTCATTAAAGTTTTTTCTTTCTACAGTAATCCTATTTTCTGTACCTTCAAGTTGTACCATAAGATCACGAAACGCTTGAATAGATTTTAAATCAGGATAATTTTCTACAACGGCTAACAATTTAGATAGTGAAGATGATACCTCCCCTTGCACCTTTTGGAATGCAGCAAGAGATTGTGGGTCATTGATATCTACATGTAGACTTGTAGCTTTAGCTCTCGCTTCAACTACATTAGTCAATACTTGGCTTTCTTGTGCTGCTGCACCTTTTACCGTACTAACTAAATTAGGAATAAGATCCAATCTTCTTTGATATACATTTTCTACTTGTGATCGTGCAGTCTTCACTGTTTCATCAAGTCCGATAATAGTGTTGTACTTACCCACAACGAATATAACAACAACTACTACGATAGCCAAGACAATAAGCCATGTTTTTTTCATGAATAAATTTTTTTATAAAGTAAAATGGTTTATAATATTTTATATAGTATGATTATTAACTTTAGTACATACCTCTACAAGATAATGATGTACATTTTGGATGAATGAAGGCACCTTACGATCTTCCATTACATCATCTATAAGATAGTAAAAAATCTGACTATTACAAGACCAAGCCACATCAAAGAGTGAAAGCATTGCCTTCCTATCATCAGGGATTTTGAGATCAGGATGTTTTAACCATAAAGCTCATTCCCATATAAAATCCATACCAGACAAAAGTTCATGCAAAAAATATCTTCCTTTATCCTGAGAAAGGTATCCTTCTCTGAGTTGGATTATTTTATTGCGGATTTCAAGTTCTAACGTAGATCTAAGATCAGAAAGTTGTATATTCAAAATTCATAGAACATCTTTACCATAAAAAAGAGTTGAATGATGTTTGATATGCAAGAGTTTTAGACAAAAGACATCACTCCCCTCCCTTATGTCATCTTCTGTCAACATAATAAATTGTTCACGGACAAAGAAAGACCTAAGAGAATTGAGAAAAACGAAGTCGACATCCTTGATAATGAAAACAGGCAAAGTATCTTTTCCCTTGCGATACAGATAGATAGATACCAATCAATCTTTCAATACACCAACAATATTCTGAAGTTTTTTTGTTGTCATGATAAATAAATTTAGAATGTAAAATTTAGAAGTTAGATATTTAGAAGTTTAGAAATTGAAAATTAGAAATTAGAAATTAAATAAAATATACCATCATTGTTAATTGTTAGTTATTCACTGTTAGTTAATTATCGGCTTCCTCATCAGCCTCAACCACCAAAACTTCATCAACCAAATCCACCAAAGCTTCATCATCCTCATCATCAAAATCCACGTCATGTTCAACCATATCGTATACCTCATTTTCATCATGTTTTACCAAACATTCCTATCGCTAGACCAACCAACAACACCGCATACGATAGAAATACCGACAAGAGAATATTTGCAATAATCCATGTAACCAATAACGAGACAACCACTCCTGTACCTACAAATATTCGTCGTCAACCCTTTCTCATTTTTCTTCATGTACCTTTGACAGAAGGAACGGTAACCCAACGACCAAATGCAGACAATCCAAAAAATAATACAAGCAAGAAAAGTCATAAATATTCCTCATCAAAACCACCATTAGTTTCTTGTGATATTTGAGAATAATTTTGCACTATAGTAGGATCATTTTTGATATACAATAAAACATCATCAAGCATTTCAACAACACCTTGATAATAATTTCCTGCTCTGAAGTTGGAAGGAAAACGTACTTCACCTATATTCTTAGCAATAAGATCAGGTATCGTTCATTCAAGACCATATCCTACTTGTATAGACCATTTTCTATCATTGATTGCTATCAAAATCATTAATCCATTATTCTGACCTTCTTTACCGACTCCTCGCTTATTGCCTACATCGACTGCTGCGAGATTGATATCATCATCAACTGTCGGAACGACCAAAACAGCTACTTCTATACTCGTAGCTTGTTCTATTTCCTGTATTTTACTCGTCAAATCTGCTTTTTCTGTTTCAGAAAAAATTCCTACCTTGTCAGTAACATATCATTCATAGTTCGGGATATCAAATCCACAAACCACACCTATCAAACACACAAGTAGTAAACTTTTAAAAATAGATTTTACCATAGGATTTTATATTTCTATAATTGATAAAAAATCTTTATATTTTTTTATCTGAAGATTGTTTTTTTCTTGATCTCGATATTGAATATATTGTTCATCTTTATCTAGATCAGTAGGTAATGATATCTTTCCTCACATCAATCACGTATATGCTGGAAATTTATACGTCCAAAAGATTTCTGCGAACATATGCCAATATTGAAGGATTTCCGATGGATCGGTAACTATATCTTTTCCATCTGTTATTCAAAATCACAATCGCGTATCTGTCTTTACGAAATCCACTCGTTTATATACTTCAGCAGTATCTATCTCATTAGCTTTTAATATTCATACTACTTCTGTCTCATAAAAATGTCATTGCCATACCATACCATTAAGAATAACCTTACTGCTTCAAATTCCAGTAATTTTTTTTGCTATTAAATTAGTTTCTTCTTCTGTTTCTCTCTTGACCGTTAATTCACGTGACTCTCATAAATCTATTTTACCTGAGGGGATTTGCCGAGATCAATGTTTTTTGTTGAAACCGACTAGAATATTTCACATTTCATTACGAATCAATGCAGTGACATATTGCAAGCATCAATCATCAGACCACTCATATTTTTTAATATATTTTTGATATTGCTCTTCATTTTTATAGAAATTATCACCAGAAGATATATGAATAGGAAATATAGTTCTTTGATCCATCACTATAAAGTACAATAAATAAACTATTTTTTCTGCTTATTATCAATTGAAATATTTTTATTTGGATAACAACACAACACATTATCTAGATACTGAATACCGCAGAAATAAGGACAGATAGAGACATTTTTTACTGCACATTTGTGGGTATTCGTTTTATCGGCCTCATTCCAAGGACATGTCATTTGTTTCCATTTGGTTTGATCTGCCGAAGTAAGATCTATATCCATATTTGCACCATCCAAAATTTTGACTTCCATACTTTAAAACTAGTGAAAAACTAAAAACGAATAACGAAAAACGTAGGAATTTTTTATATAAAATGAATACCATCACTTTTCACTATTCACTATACACTTTTCATTAAATTTAGTAGGTTGAATCTGATTTATTTTTCAGTTCGCTAAATTTCATAATTTCTTTTTCAAAATAGAGTTCTGATTCACCGACAGGACCATTTCTATTTTTTCTCACACAGATATCCGTCAATCATTTTTTATCCGTATCAGGATCATAATAATCTTCTCTATGGAGCATGATTACACAATCAGCATCTTGCTCGATTGCTCATGACTCTCTCAAATCAGACAGCTGTGGCTTTTTATCAACTCTTTTTTCTACTTCACGAGAAAGCTGTGATAATGCCATAATAGGGATTTCAAGTTCTCTCGCAAGTTCTTTGAGTCCTCTCGAAATTTCAGAGATTTCTTGCACTCTATTTCATGAATATCATGAATTGGATCAGCTCATCAACTGGAGGTAATCGATGATAACAAGGTCAAGCGTATTTTTTTCTATCTTCAGTCTCCTAATTTTTGATTTCAATTCAGGAATAGTAGTAGATCATTTATCATCAATAAAGATATTTGTTTCTGATAATATTTCCATTGCCTCACCCATGGCAGTAAAATCTTCCGTATCTAATTGTCACTTAGAGATTTTCCACATAGGAATATTTGAGACAGTAGACAATATTCTATCTGCTATTTGTTCAGAACCCATTTCCAAAGAAAACAATGCTACACTTTTTTTCTGATCTACTGCCATATTTTTCAATACATTCAATGCAAACGCAGTTTTACCCATACTCGGACGAGCAGCAAGAATAATAAGTTCTGCAGGCTTAAATCATCACAGCATATCATCTAGTCCATGATATCATGAAAAGACTTTTCTGAGATGCGCTTTTTCTGGATGATCAACGATATCCATATACTCCTCTATTCTTTTATTCAAGATTTCTCAGATAGAAAGTACCTTTTCAGAGACATTATTTTGCGTAAGATCAAAAACTCTTTTTTCAATATCCTGCAATACTTGCAAGGTATCTTTTTGTTCATATACATCACCAATTATTTTATGTGAGGTTTTTAATATATTTCTCAATATAGATTTTTCTTTGACGATTTTGACATATTCAGCGCATGAAGACGAACTAAGCAAAAAACTTGAAAGTTCATAGAGATAATCAGTTCCCCCTATAGAATCCAAAACATTATCCTTACTCAATTGATCAGCCAATGTGACAACATCTATGGTTTTGCGTCATCATCGCAATTTTTTCATCCCTTGAAAGATAGAAAAATGTTCCCTATTATAAAAATCTTCAGGTATGAGCCCTATACCATCATAATAGTACATAAGTTCATTATCCATCAAAACCCCACCAAGTGTACCCTTTTCTGCATCGATATTATGCGGAGGAAGTTTGATATCTTCTAAGCTAACCATAATATATACCAATTAAAATATTAAAATATTTTGAAGATTAAAATATTTATTCACTAATAGATTATTCTACGAGTCTTTTAATCTTTTATTTTTTTAATTATATTTTGCAAGAGCAATTTTAAGAAAATATAGGTGAGAACTATGTTTTTAACAATATTTCAACAAGATTTTAACATAATCAATACTAATCGAAAAGTTTACCGGTAGTATATAGTCTATTATTTGCTTCCATAAGTCATTGAAAGCTGCCTGTATCGAGATAGGGACGTAATCTACACGCAGTAAAATGATATTTTTCGATCAAAGCACTTACTGCCAAAGGAATATATACCTCTCAAATATGATCCAGTTGTGCCGTACGCCATATAGCAAAGACTTCTCTGGGTAATATCATAACACCATTGGAAATAAGATTTGACGGAGCTTCTTCCACGGTTGGCTTTTCTACAAATTGTACTACCCTTTCTCATGCTAACTTGACGATACCATATTTATATACTTCTTCTCTAGGAACTTCATGGATAGCTATGACTGGACCTTTCGTTTCTTGATGTATTTTCAACATTTCTATAAACGTTTCTGGAGGATAAATAGTATCAGCAAGAACAGTCATAAAATAATCTTCAGAAATCAATGATTCAGCCTGTAAAGCTGCATGTCCAGTTCCCAGTATTTCATGCTGTTTTACAAAAGAGAAATTAGCCATACGTTTAGGATAATTGATCAGTTCAAGCAGATCATCTTTGCCTTTCTTTCTCAAGATATCTTCTAATTGATAATTGGTATCAAAATAATCTTCAAGTGCTTTTTTCTGTTGTGAAGTCACCATAACAATATCTTTAATTCCAGCCGTAACCATAGCCTCTATAATATGATGAATAACTGGTTTGTCTCCTACAGGGAACATCTCTTTGGGAATAGTTTTGGAGGCAGGCAAAGTTCTCGTTCCAAATCCAGCAGCAATTACTACAGCTTTCATACTTTACAATGATTACATGATAAAATATTAAATAGACGGATTGGATAGAATAGACGGGATAGATTCTAATCCGTCTTTATCAGTCTAATCTGTCTTTATTATCAGTCTATTCAGTACCAAGTTCTTTCAATTTCTTCTTAGCTTTTTCATTGGATGGTTCATACTCCAGAACTCTGAAATAATATTTCTTAGCATTATCCATATCATTAATTTCTTCATAAAGATCAGCCAATGTAAGCATATATGCAGAATTTGTAGGTCTAAGTTTTATGACTTTTTCCATCTCCAAAATACAGTCATGCTTTCTATCAGTATTATACAATAATTCAACCATACTGATATAATATTTCGGATTCGTAGGATTGATACCTATAGCTTTTTGAATCAATAATTCAGCAGTAGTGAAAGAAGAAGAAACAAGATAAATCTCACCCATTTGCCAGATAGCCTTGTGATCATTAGGATCCATATCTACTATTTTCTTGAGAATAGGTAGTGCTTTTTTATAATTTTCCATAGTAAAATACAAATCAGCCAATAATTTATTCAGATCTTTATCATCGGGATCTATAGACAATCATGCAATGATTTTTTTTTCGTATTCATCTATTTTATTATCTTTTCTAAGTCCTAATGCGTCATAAATTATTTTTTCTATGAGTTTCTTTTTTTTTATAGTAGTTATTTTATCATCTTCTTCATCTACCATTCCAGATTCAGGATGTTTAGAAACCGACGAATGTATTTTGATAATATCATCTATCGGAGAAGTAACAGGTTCAGATTCATTATCTTGTTGTATATGTTCTGGAGTATATTTATGACGTTCACGAGTATGGACACGAAGGATTTTTGTCTTATAGAGATATACAAGTTTTTTTTTGAATCTCACCAAAGAGTCAAACGTATCTATTTTGCTAAGCACACTTCTTAGTTTTTTAAAAATATTTTTGGAAAAGAAAAATGATAGTAATCCCACAGGCAGTGAGATAAGGATAATAGTAAGTACTATCCAAAACCATACAGACATTTTAAGCATTACAACGATATAACAAAATAAATAATTTCCAATTTCTAATTTTAAATTTCTAAACGCTAATCATCTAAGTTCTAAACGCTAATCATCTAAGTTCTAAGCTCTAAGTTCTAATTTTTTAATTATTTTTTTGTATCATTATTTTTTACCTGTGTTTTAATTTCCACAGTGGATTCTTCGGGCTTGCTAGGTAATTTAACTTTTTTGATAGTAGTATATGGGATTCTTACCGTCATACCTTCTTTTGTTTTTATAGTAACATCGCCGTTCATTATATTGAACGAGAATACCGTACCACAAACTTCACTTCATTTATTCTCTACATACGCTCATTTAGGCGGAAATTTTTTACTCTCTTCTATATAGGTTTCCAATTCATAGATCAATGAACACTTCAATTTACCACATCTTCATTTTAACTTTTCAATATCTCTTCATTCAAGATTTTGCATAACTAAATTTTCCATTTCCACACTAGGAAGAGGCAAACTCGTCTTACAATGCATAGGAACAATACCATCAGCTCAACAAGGCAAATTATCAGCACCTGGAGACATTTTGATCATATCTCTCGCACCTATTTGGAACAAGAAAATATTTTTTCCAAGTTCTTGTCTAAATTCTTTTACAAAGTCCGTAAACACATATCTCTCTTCTGAATAGAAATAGAAATACAACTGATCTCCGAATATCTGATATCTTGCAGTCACAGGAATGGAATCAGGAAAATACTTCCTGAATAATTTTTTGAAAAGAGGAAAAATATCCAAAGCTAATTTCTGTTGTTCTTCGAAAAACTCTTTTTCTTCTTCTGCCAAAACCTTATCAAAAGTACCTTGTCTATCCGTAACGATTTCATGAGCGAGATACGTACCAACCGTCTGTTGACTTGATCATTTCTGATCAGTAGCAGAATAGACGATTTTATCTCCATGTTTAAGTTTTGCAAAAACATCATCACCTACTCATTTGACGAGAACGTTTTTATTGGTATATCGATCTAATACATATGCATTTTTCATAAACAGACTAATTAAATAAATAAAGGATGAATTAGATGGAATAGAGGGGATAGAGGGAATAGAAAATAATCTATCTAATCCGTCCAATCTGTCTTGTTAGCATTCTAATCCGTCTTATTTTTTTATTGTCTTTTTAGTCTTTGAGAAGTCAGTAATCATAGATTCAAATTCTTCTTTGGCAAGGTATTCTTTATCCAAAAGCACAACCGAAAGCTTTTCAATCAGATTTTTATTTTTTACGATGAGTTGTTTAGATTGTTCGTAACAATCAGTAATATATTTTTTTATCTTTTCATCGATGAGCTGTGCAGTCTTATCGCTATAGGTTTTGAACATCCTGTATTCATCATCATGTCTCTCCACATAAGAAACAAGTCAAATGTCCTTATCCATACCGTATTTTACAATCATATTGGTTATAATGGTAGTTGCTTTTTCAAAGTCATTTGAAGCTCATGTTGTAATATTATCAGCACCAAAGAATATTTCTTCAGCGGCTCTTCATCATAACAATGAAATTACCTCATCCAAAAATTTCGCTTTAGAATTGAGATACATATCTTCGTTTGGCATAATCCAGGTCACTCCCAAGGCATGTCCTCTGCGGACGATGGAAATTTTTTCTACCGGATCAGCATTTGGAAGCATATGAGATGTTATTGCATGTCCAAGTTCATGAAACGCTATGATTTTCTTTTCTTGTTCTTTCATAGATTTTACCTTCTTTTCTGGTCACATAATCACTTTTTCCAATGCATATTCAAAATCATTCTGATCAAGGATACTCCTATTTTCCTTGGCTTCTTTGAGCGCTGCCTCATTCACGATATTTTCGATATCAGCACCGACCAAACCACTAGTTCTTTTAGCTAAGGAAGGAATATTGAGTGATTTATCTAACTTTTTACCCTTGAGATAATAATTGAAGATTAATATTCTTTCATCATACGTTGGTTCAGAAACATATACTTTTCTATCAAACCTTCACGCTCTAAGTAAGGCAGGATCTAATATATCAGGTCTATTAGTTGCAGCAATAACGATAACATTCGTTGTATTATCAAATCCATCCATTTCGGTCAAAATCTGATTTAATGTTTGTTCTTGTTCTTGATGTCCTCATGTTGATCCAACTCCTCTCTTTTTTCCGATAGCATCTATCTCATCAATAAAGATAATAGCTCTACCTGTAGCTTTTGCTTTGCCAAATAACTCCCTCACTTTAGCTGCTCACATACCGACAAGCATTTCCATAAATTCCGATCCAGAGACAGAGAAAAACGGCACATTGGATTCTCCAGCGACTGCTCTTGCAAGCAAGGTCTTTCCTGATCCTGGCTGCCCATAAAGCAATACTCATTTAGGATGTCTAGCACCTACCTTATTATATTTTGCAGGATTTTTGAGATAATCTACGATTTCAGAAAGTTCCATTTTTACTTCATCCATACCCGCAACATCAGCAAATTTAGTTTTAGAATTTTTAGACGTATTCAATTTACCAGCTTTTACACTAAAAGGGAATCCGCCACCACTTTTTGGCATAGCGAATTTTAAAATAAAGATGAATATAATAAAGAAAATAAGTAATGGTCAGACATCAGATAACAATTGTGATCGCCATGATTTTTCATTAAATTTTACATCAACGGTAACTGGCCCCGTAAGTGAGATTCACAAATCCTTGAGCGAAGTCCCAAGCGGCTTTTTCGTTTCAAAGACATTTATATATTGTTGCGTAAGACTTTTTTTGATGGTCATAAAAGAAACAGAAGCTCAGGTCTCAAGATACTGATACCCTTTGAGCGACGTTTCATCTTCCAAAACTATTTTGGTAAATGTTCATTTATCATATTGTTTGAGAAAATCATTGAGTGAAACATCCTTGGTCTCACGCACAACTTCTATAATATCACCTTGAACGCTCATAGTTTTATACAGTTGAATAGCTCATGAAACAAGAAGAACGAACAACAATACAAATCGAAATCACTTTTTCATAGTATACAAAAAATATTAAATAAAATGCTTTACGACAAATATACTAAATCTGACATTGATTTCAATCTCAACCCTCGACTCAATTAAGATTGACTTTTGGACGTAAATATATATATTCACGTAAATTAAAAACAAAATAAATATGAAATTAGACGATGGAATTACAGGCATATGGACATATGTTGATATACCTGAAAAAGAAGAATTTGTTTTAGTATCTTATGGTCCATACCAAGATACTCATGAAGAAGAAGGAAGGTCAAAGAACAAAGATGAACTTATTCAAAAAGCGAAAAAAATACGTCCGAGAATACATGCATCATCTTTACGTATTTACAATGAAAAAAGACTTATCGTTTGGGACGCGCTTATTCCAACAACATTACCTCCTACAAAAAAAGAATATGATACTGAGTATCTCAAAGAGATTTTAAAACAATCCTAATAGAAACATGAGCTGAAATCAGCTCATTTTTTTTATATTAATACATGATTGGGCATATCACATTCCTACATCATGGCATTCATTGATTTTGAAACTAAAAGGATATTCATCCAATATATTTTTGATTCATCTGACATTGATTTCAATCTCAACCCTCGACTCAATTAAGATTGACTTTTGGACGTAAATATATATTTTAAGTAAAATAAAAACCTATAAAAAAAATGGAAAAGAAAGAAACAGAGTTAAAAAAATGTACATCATGCAAACAAGTACCAACTAAACATCAATATCATGAAGATGGTACAATATATTACAATCTCAGATGTAATTGCAAAAGAACACCTCGCGATAGAGGTTCTATGGGGGTTGATACACATACATGGAATGCAAAGTGGTTCGATACAGAACCAAAAATAGTAAATGATAAGGCCGGATGGAAAAGCGTATCAGGTGAGTTTAATTATTATACATAATAAAAAAATATAATCCGTAATATTTACGGATTTTTTTAGTTCCAAAAAATCTATGCTAATACATCACCCATTTTCTCTGAAGATAATTGACCACAAGCAGCTCAGATATCTACTCAATCAGTATCGTATATTTTAGGTGATATTCACTCTTTATGTAATTGCGATATAAATTCATCTCTATGTTTTGATTGGGCATATCACATTCTTACATCATGGTATTCATTGATTTTGAAACTAAAAGGATATTCATCCAATATATTTTTGATTCATCTGACATGCGATAAGGTATCATTTACATCATCCAATACAATATAATTCAACGTTATCTTAGCTTTATAGATAGATTGATAACGAGACAAAGTTTCCAATATTTCTTTTACATCAGTTGTATGTGGTATAAGCTTTTTTCTCTCTTCATCAAAAGGAGAGTGAAATGAAAGTTGTACTTTGGGATAGTAGTTGATCTGAGAAGCTAATGATAATAAATTTTGTATTTGGACTCATGAAGTTGCCAGAGATAGAGAAGCATCAGGAAATACTTCAATTATTTTATTAATACATAAAGCAACGTTTTCATAATTCATTAATGGTTCTCATGATCACATAAACGAGAAAACCATCTTTGGATTATTGGTAAGTAATTTTTTATCTTCAATAATATAGCTTAATATCACTCGCATATCCTCAAAAGAGAGATTACCAAAAAATTTGGTTCATGATTTGCAAAACCCACATCAAATAGGACAACCATACATACAAGATATACAAATAATATGTTCTGGAGGTCTATCTACATAGACAAATTCTACGGTCTGATTTTGCTCATTTATAAAAATATATTTCTTCGTATAGTATTGTAAGAAAGACTCCTTGGCTTCGAGAAATTTCATAAAAAAATATTTACGATATAAACCTATGCTAATACATCACCCATTTTCTCTTCAAGATATTTTTTCAATCCAGGCAATCATTCCAGTTTCGGATATTTATCTAATAATCGTTTAGCTCATTCCTGAATCTTTTCCAAAAATTTTAAATCTGACAATATTTCCAGGGGGATATCTGATTCTCAGGATTGCATAGTTCAAAGGATCTCCCCTGCCCCACGATTCTGTAAATCCAATTCTGCAAGTTTAAATCCATCATTGGTATCTTCCATAGCTTGTAATCTTTTACCGATATCTCCTGATTTACTTTTGGTTTCTAGAAAACAATACGACTGGATATCTGACCTTCCAATTCTACCTCTCAACTGATGAAGTTGCGATAGACCAAATCTTTCAGCATTTTTGATCACCATAATTGTCGCTTCTGGTATATCTACTCCCACTTCAATGACAGTAGTAGACACAAGTAGACAAATTTTTCATGTCTTGAAATCATACATCACAGCTTCTTTATCTTTTGGTTTCATTTTACCGTGAAGTAATCATATTTTATCTTTGAGCTCCGGAAATAGTAATTTAGCCTCCTCAAATTCATTCATAGCTGATTTTACTTCTTCAAGTTTTTCAGATTCTTCAATAAGTGGTGTTACGATAAACACCTTTTGTCCCTTATTGATATGATCAAGCATTCGTGGTTTGAGTTTGATATATTCTTTTTCTGAAAGTGTCTTTGTAATAATCGGTTTTCTTCCGACTGGCATCTCATCAATAATACTCACATCAAATTCACCGAAAAATGCCAATGCCATAGATCTTGGAATCGGAGTTGCACTCATCTGTAAAATATGTGGCGCTCAAAATCTCTTGAAAAAAGCTCTCTGTCTAACTCAAAATTTATGCTGTTCATCGATAACAACAAATTGTAATTGTTTAAATTGGATATCTTCCTGGATCACGGCATGTGTACCCACTATAGTATGAATTCTTCCTTCAGCTAAATCTAATTTGATTTTATCTTTTTCTCATTTACTTAGTGATCAGGTAAGCAGAGCTACTCTAAGTCATAAAGGAAGAAGTAATTTTGCTAAAGTTTTATAATGCTGATTTGCCAACACCTCGAGCGGTGCTAAAAATACTGATTGTCCTCAAAACTTCTTATATGTATAATACGCAGATGCAGCAGCAACGACTGTTTTTCCACTTCCTACATCTCATTGAAGTAATCTCAACATCGGTTTAGGCTCATGAATATTTTCCGTAATATGTTTAATTACTTTTTTCTGTGCCATAGTTAATTCAAACGGTAATGCAGAAATTATTTCTTTGATAATATTCCAGTCAATGATTTCATCACCAGTACCTGAATTATTTTGTTGGTATTCATTACGATTCAAGAGAGAATATAATTGAATTCTGAGCAACCTGTCAAAAAATATTCTGAGATTCGCTTGTTTTTGCTTTTCGAAACTGGTAGGATAATGCATTTCTTTGATCGTTTCTTGGACTCCCATAAGTCAGAATTTTTGTACGAATTCACTAGGTAAGTACTCGGAAAAAATTATGTCAATCTTGTCAATTAAATTTCGCATCTTTTGAGCAAACCATCCTGGCCTGATTCCCATGAGTTCTGAATAGATAGGAAAAATCCTTCAGCTATTATATATTTCAGGAGAATGGGCTGTAGTACTCGTACCCTGTTCTTCATCCCCTAGTACAATTTCTTCCGGTGCTTCAGTTTCTACAATATCCGGATGGGAAAACATTATTTTCTTAAATTTAATTACGGGCTTACCAAGAATAATATACCACTTGTCTTCATTGATTTTACTCGCAAGAAATCAAGAATTAAATATCGTTATAGTTCACTTATTACCAATAGGATCGACAAAACTGATATCATATATTCTCCTTCCTCATCTCATAAAAATATTTTTTTTGAGTATCTTCCCTTTGGTAGCAGTAATCCCCTTTTCATTGAAAATCAGCTCATTCAAATTTCTTATCGTAGATCTGTTCTCATACGCCCTAGGAAAATATTGCAAAAAATCTTTCACTGTCGTTATTCATTGATCAGCTAATATCTTGATATACTTTGGTGTGGTTTTGAGTAGGGCTTTAAGTTCCATAGACTAATGATAGATATTTATATTTTGAAAACAATAAGATATATGATAGATTATTTTTCTTTTTCAATTTCTAGGATTCTATCCACTCTAAATACCCTTTCTCCTCATTGTGTATGACAATATCATTTTACTCATAAAAATCAGACTCATTCATATTGCATAGTACCGACTTCATACGGCTCGAATATCCTACGAGCACTAATATCTTGGGATTTTAAATACGTCATAGAAATGCGTCATTTCTCAGCAATGACTTGAGTAAATAATTCCACTTTCTTTTCTAAAGAAAGAATAAGCTCAGGTCTAGTAGACTGAATTTCTGCAACAAATCTGACAACATTATAATCCAATCTTATATGAGCATGATCTATAGGCGTAGTAAGAACTATTCAGGCTAACGTACGACAACGGCTGAGTGCAACATAAGTCTGACCATGAGCAAAAATTCATGAGCTCAAATCGATAATCACTTTATCAAACGTCTTTCCCTGACTCTTGTGAATCGTTACCGCCCAAGCAAGGGTAAGCGGAACTTGGGTAAATGAACCTACAGTAAATACATCCAAACGCTTTTTGTTAGGATTATATTCGTACTGAGAGACTCTCCATGTATGAGGACCAACTTCAACTTCATCTCCTCCATATATCTGCACAACAACACGATCTTTTTTCAATAAGGTAATTTTACCCAAAGTACCATTGACTCGACGACCTTCAGGGTCATTGGCTACAAACATCACTTGAGATCATTTTTTCAAAATCAACTTAGCATCAGCAGGTAATTGCCTGCCTTGCATCTCACCCTTTGAACTCGCTTTAAAGGTAATTGGACGATGATCAACATCAGCAAGATAGGTTTGATTGATAGTATCTACTATAGCATTGGTACCAGCAAGATACACCATACCATCAGTTATCTCTATATCAGGACTTACACAACGATTGAGTGCATCCAAATGATTTTGTTGTAAAGTCTTTGTTCTGATAGCATTTAATAAATCAATAAATTTCTGATCCGATTGACGATAGACCTTTTCGAGTTCGATAAATTCCATTTTGAATCCTTTCTTCCTTATAACTTTCGCATCAAAGAAATACGGGCTCGCATATTCTTTTTGAAAAAACATTTTTTCATATTTAGTAACAACAGGAGGTAACTGATATAAATCACCAATCATAATTATCTGTACACCACCAAAAGGCTTGGGTGATCATCTGACGATTCTAAGAAATTCATTAATACAATCCATCATATCAGCTCTCACCATAGAAATCTCATCGATCACGATAGTATCAAGCTCGGTAAATTTTTCATCTCCTATCTGAAATTTAGCTTCTTGTTTAGCTTTTTTGATAGTGACCGTAGGAGGAAAACCAAAAAATGAATGAAGCGTCGCTCATCAAATATTCAAAGCCGCTACTCCCGTAGGAGCTAGAAGTACGATATTTTTATTTGTCGTTTCCAAAAAATGCATCAACAAGGTAGACTTACCTGTCCCTGCCTTTCCGGTAAGAAAGACATGTTTGTCAGTAGTTTCCATAGTTTTCAAAGCACGTTCAGCTATTGTATCAAAGGTCAATGTTGTCATAAAAAAATTCATAGAATAAAAAAGTTATTTTGACATATTCGATATTTTTTTTACTACTCCAAAATTAAGTAAAGATTTCATTTGAGAAATTGCAGTTCTATTTAATGATTTCAATCTTTGTGATTGTGAATATCATGTTGTAATAAATTCAGCATTTATACTTTCTAAATTTGCAAGAATGATAAGCTGTTCTATAGTAGCATAATCTCTAATATTTCATTTCTTTGATGTGTTTTGATACCTCCACTCTTTCGCTGTAATTCAAAATAAAGCTTTATTCAATATATCTGCTTCATTAGCATATACAAGATTTATTTCATATTCGGAAAGCTCTTTGGGTATAAGATTTTCCTTGATAGCATCAGTATGTATTTTGTAATTCACTTTAGTCAAAAATCTTTTTACATTCCAATCTAAAGCTTTGATTTCTTGTTCTTTTAATCTTTGAAATTCTTTAATGAAATAAAGTTTAAATTCGACAGAAATTCGATTTGCAAACTCAAGTGCTATATCTTTATGGGCAAAAGTTCATCAACATTTTCCAGATTTTGATAGTATTCATATTGCATTTGTAGATTCTATCCATTTTTTTGGACTCATCAAAAAAGCATTCAATCATGCTTCTTTTCTAAACCCCTCGAATTCGGTGGGTTTAAAATTTTGATTATTTAGTCTTTCCCATAATCACAAAAATTCAATGGTATTTCTATTTCTCATCCGATTCTGGACAATAAGATCACTCTTATTTCATTTATACTTAGCAATATCAGTAAGACTGACATAATCATCTTCCTGAAATTTTAAAACGCTTATCTCGGTTCATAATACCTTAACTTGTTGTTTTTCTACCATAATCATAAACAATTAATAAGTAAATTGTGGCAAATCTGCCATAGTTAAAATGGATCTGCATTTTGTACGATAAGATAACAGACATAAAGAGAAAGTAGTATATCAGAAATCATTTGTCACTCAACTTCTCAGTGCTGATTGCGAGATTTCTGGGGTTCGGTGACATCACCGAAATGCTCATCGACCTCATAACCACTGTTTATACAAGCTAATTTTGCTTTATCTATAACATTAAGAAAATTACCAAAATCCTTATACTCAAGAATTTTGGCTAATTCACGAGCTTTTCGATACTCTTGATGATACTGATTCATCTTTTTCACGTGTTCAAATACTCTAAGATCCATGTGTACATTGGTTATTCAAATAAAATCACATATAAAGTATACCGCTACATTTAATTTAAACATTCTTTCATTATGCGGTATAATTTCGACGTCATGAAAACTCTCAAAAAAATTCGAGCTTTCATTGCGTCTCAAATATACTAATCTCATAGTGTTTGTCAAATCTTTTTTTGACAAAAAAAACCGGAGAGAAAAACTCATCCGGCGAATAACAACAATTATTTCTTATTCTTTTCTATGAAATTCTCCATCTTCCCAATACCCAACATATTCAATATAATTGAAGGGAATCTGATGCCCGCACTCATCAACACATTTCCAACGATGAATTATTTCTTCATCTCTTTTTAAGATAATGGTATCACCAGGATTTACTTGTATTTCCTTACTAACAAATGAATCATGTTTCAAAAGAAATGTATACTCAAAAAACGAATAATTAGTAACATTAGTAATAGTTACAAGATAATACGGTTTACTTGAAATATTCAACAATATACAAGTACCATTACTAGTATTAATATATTGAGTATATCCCGCATCACCAGAATAAACATAAATCTCATTTCCATCGGAACATGCTCCTAAACACATAATAAGTAAGAACAAAGCGGAGAGAAACATAGCTGTAAAAAATTTTTTTGTTTTCATAATTTTTTGTTTTAGATTGTTTGTAATTTTTTTTGAAATTTTTCAATTTCCTTATTTTATTTATTGCTTGATCTTGATATAATAAGAAATAATTTCATTTCTTTCATCCTGCGATAAATTATTAAGAAATTTTCTTTTACCTTTCTCCATACCAAACCACCAATAAGACTGGATAATTATAATAGCAATAAATATACCACAAGAAATACCAACAAGATAAGATCCAAGTATAATTGGTCCATTATTTGGGAAAATTATTTTACTAATAATGACAATCAAAATACCAGTAATAATACCTATAACAATACCTATATTTGCATTTCTATCAGAAGCCTTTTTCCAATTATAATTCCAACGAACATAGTCATTTAAAGCCTCTTGCTCGATTGATTCTTCATTTTTTGTTTTCATGATTTTTTATTTTTAAATGTTTTCTAATTTTTTTTGAAATTTTTCAATTTTTTTTTCATGATAATTAATAGATTCTTTTAATGGTCTGATTTTATTAATGCAATAAGTATTATTTCTTTCAGATTGTTTAATCTGTTCATTAATATAATCCGAAATGATTTTCTTTTTTTCTTGATCAGACAGTAAGAAAATAATTTTTTCTTCTTTCTTTGTCTTAAAAACAAAAGAAAACATACATACACCACATCCAACCAAACCTATTAATCCTGCTATAAAACATATTATCACAATTTCAAAGCCATCTATATAATTTCCCCATTTTGCAATGAATAAATTGAATTCAATAGGAATAGATAAAATAGTTATAATTAAAGCAAATATCAATGAATACTTTTTACTATTTTTCCACCGAAGATCTGAAGCATAATTATCAAAAGCCTCTTGCTCGATTGATTTTTCATTTTTTGTTTTCATGGTAATGATCTCCTATTTTTAATTTTTATTAATTTTTTGTTTTTATTGACATTTTCAAATATAATGATTTAAAATGTAATGTAAATAGATTTGATAATTTTAGAGAAATAATTATCATTATATGATAATATCAAAAACGATTATTTATCCCCTATACAACATCATGATATTTACAAAACCGCTCTATGATACGATATTCACCATCCTCTCACAGGAGAAAGGACACAGTATCCAATCACTTCAAAAAGCAGTCAATAAGGAAGAAAAGATATCACTTCCCAACTTCTACAAGATCATAGATCAACTCCTAGAAAAGCAAATCCTTACCAAAGAGAAAGGAGAAATCAGATTACATTCAGCGTGGATTATTTCTTTTTTGGAATTAGCAGAGAATATCAAACAACACTATCTAAACGATAATACCATAGCTATCGATCTCAAAGAAGGAGAACAAAAAATATTTTATGCATCATGACTGATAGATTTAGACAATATACGAGCAAATATTCTGAGCAATTTGGGCAATATACATGGCAAAAATGAGTCATCTTATATATACAACTCACATCCTTCTCATATCTTGGGTATGCAGGAAACCGAAAGCGTGAACTTCAAAAATTTATGAAAACAGACTCAAAAGATATATTTTCTCATCGGCAACGAATCACCTTTAGATCTGTATGGAGCAGACCTTTTACGTATGCAATGACCAGAGGTACTCTGCAACAACAAAACAAAATTTCTCAAAGAAGGATATTTTGTAAACATAATAGGAGACTATATATTAGAAGTTATGACTCCTCAGATATTGACCCAATATTTCAAAACATTTTTTGATAACACAAAAAAAATCAAGGATTTTACCCCTGAATTATTTCAACAGATTTTCAAAATGAAAGCGAATTGTAAACTGACTTTTAGACGCAATAAAAAAGACGCAGAAATGTTCAAGAAAGAAATTAAAAAGTATTTTACGTAGCTAATTTAGAAATCTCAACAATACTCATACCGATCTATCTTCCTGCATTCATCAATTTTTTATGATATCTTTGATTTCTTCTTTGCTCTTCCATTCTACCGTAATATGCTCACCAGTTTCTAGATGTTGTCCATCAGCATGCTGAGTGAATTTTTCTATAACATAATAATATAAATCTCGCTCTATCGTTGTTCATGCTTTGGAAATATGATACAATACAGGATTCTGAGGGATTAATCACGCCTCTTCCTCGCATTCACGATTTACCGCAATCAAAGCCTGTTGTGTTATATCTTTTCTATGCTCATTATATTCAACTAATGTATCACAGACTTTCCCTCCTGGTAAACGATAATCAACCGTATCAAGCTCTCTACGAAATTCTTTCGTCAATAAAATTTTATCACCATCACAGATACACAGAGACGCCAAGAAAACCTGAAAATTCGTGAAGGTTTTCTAACGTCGAAGTTATACCGACGACTTGAGAAACTGTTAGCACGAATGAAGTGAAGTGATTACAGATTTCGAAAGCAGTTCGGTATAATCATACGAACTCCAGGAGATCTTCTTGCTATTTCCCAAATCACTTCCTTGTCTCCTATCCTGACCAGTTGCTGTACGACTTCAAAAATCTTTCATTCGTAAACAATAGTTTCTTTGATAAGTTCCATAATAGACATAAAAATATAAATGGCAATTTTCAATTCTCAATTTTCAATTCTCAATCTTAATTTAAGTCTCGATTAATAGTTTGCTTTCCCCTACCCCTCAAAATTTCATTCACTTTAGAAAAATGTTTACATCAGAAAAATCACTTATAAACTGAGAAAGGAGATGGATGTGGACACTCCAAAACAATATGTCTACTTATGTCTATAAGTTCTTTTTTCTTTTGTGCAAAAGCTCATCGCAACAAAAAGATAACTCCGTCTTTTCTATCTGAAATTTTTTTAATGACTGCATCAGTAAATATATGTCGTCAGATATCTTTATGAGAATTGGGCTGATCTTTCCTCACGGTTAGACTAGCATTCAAAAGGAACACTCACTGCTCTGCTCGTTTGGTGAGATTTCAGCTTATTGGTGGTGTAATTCATACATCATCCTGTAACTCTTTGAAAATATTTTTTAATGATGGTGGCTGTCTTACTCAATCTTGCACAGAGAAACAAAGTCCATGTGCTTCTCATTGCCCGTGATAAGGATCCTGACCAAGAATTACGATTTTAACCCTATCAAAAGGAGTCAGATTGAATGCATTGAATATATCAGATCATTTAGGATATACGACATGACCGAGCTCTTTTTCCTGTAAGAGAAATTTTTTAATATCAGCAAAATACGGCTTAGCAAATTCATCGACTAATACCGTTTTTCGAGAATCATGTATTTGTATAGTATCTATAGTAATTGGCATAATAGAAAAAATATCTAAAGCAAAAATATCGAGATATTTTTTACAAAACGACTATTTCATAAGTGGTGAATGCGGCTTTGTGGCAGGATAGAGCAACACATAAACGGTAGCAATACCTACGATAGTATAAATCAAACGTGCAAAGAATCCATATCCAAAAATCCATGCTACAAGATCAAAATTGAACAATCCTAACAATCCTCGGTTGAGTCATCAGATAATAAGAAGCACCCAGGCAACTTTTCTAAACGTTTCTGCATTTTTAAAGTTTTTCATAATTAGTATTCTTATAGGATAAAGAATACTACTATATAATACATTTAGGATGAAAATGCAAGAAATAGTTGAAAAACTTAAAAAACTTGTATTAAGATATTAAAACATTAAAAAATTTAAATATTAAAATATTCGTATATTAGTTCATATAATCTTTTAATCTTACTAATCTTTTAATCTTATTAATCTGTAATTATGTCTCTTATGACCGAAGAAGAAGTTAAAAAGCTCACATGACTTTCCACCAAAGAAGTAAAAGAAAGGATAGCCAGCGATGGATACAATGAACTCCCTTCGAGCAAAAGAAAAAATATTTTCAATATAATGCGAGAAGTTGTACAAGAACCAATGCTATTCCTTTTGATAGCATGCGGGATATTATACATCTTTTTATGAGATATTCAGGAAGCACTTATACTTCTTGGATCAATATTTTTTATCATAGCCATAGCTATTTATCAGGAGAACAAAACAGAAAAAGCCTTAGACGCACTCAAAGATCTTTCAAGTCCAAGAGCATTAGTTATCAGAGATGGAGAACAAATAAGGATACCAGGAAGAGAGGTTGTCAAAGATGATATTATCATTATGAACGAAGGAGATAAAGTACCTGCCGATTGTATAGTACTACGAAGTAGAAATTGTAGCGTAGATGAGTCATTACTTACGTGAGAGTCAGTACCGGTCAGAAAATCAGCATCAGAAAAAATAGATTTTTTAAAAAATATAGAGAGACGCAATGAAAATTTGAATAATTCTGAAAATTTTCATGACGTAGAACTTATGCCGACGACTTTAGATGCTTCAATTTCAAACGAAGTGCAGAAGTTGAAGATATCTAAAGCAGATCGGCATAGACCAGGAGGAGATGATCAACCATTTGTCTTTTCAGGCACTATGGTCGTCCAAGGACAATGTGTAGTGAAAGTCCTTTCTATAGGAATACAAACAGAAATGGGTCGCATAGGAAAAGCACTGAGCAATATCAAAAGTGAAAAAACACTTCTTCAAAAAGAAGTAAAAAAGATAGTCACTGCAGCATTTATTATAGCAATATCATTATGTATCATCATATTCATTACATATATAGTAATGTATGGAGATCGACTAAAAGGATTACTCTCTTGATTGACCCTTGCCATGGCGATATTACCAGAAGAATTCCCTGTAGTGTTGACAGTCTTTCTCGCTATTGGTGCATGGAGAATGTCCAAAAAAAATGTCCTTACCAGAAAGATGGCAGCAGTAGAAACCTTATGAGCAGCCACCGTACTTTGTACAGATAAAACAGGGACTATCACACGAAACAAAATGACCGTAAAAAAATTATATACCAATGAAAACTTTTTTGATATCAAGGATGGAGAAAATATTTCTGAACCATTTCACAAACTCATAGAATATGGGATTCTTGCAAGCAAAAAAGATCCCTTTGATCCTATGGAAAAAGCATTAACAAATTTATGACCAAATATAGATTCTGAACATATTCACAACTTTACTTTGATTCAAGAATACCCTCTTACCAAAGAGTTGCTTGCCCTTTCACATATTCGAAAAGAACCCAAAAGTGGACATCTCACTATAGCAAGCAAATGAGCACCTGAAGCGATTATGGAACTTTGTCATATGAATGATGAACAAAAAAAGGAAGTCATGAAATACGTAGAAACAATGGCACAAGAGTGATTGAGAATCCTATGAGTAGCCAAAGCAACAATGAAATGAGAAAAACTACCAGACTCACAAACCGAACTTACATTCGAATTTATAGGACTTATAGGATGGATAGATCCCATCAGAGAAACCGTTCCTCAAGCGATACAAGAATGTTATCGTGCAGGTATTAGGGTGATAATGATCACCGGAGACTACCCCACTACTGCACAACATATAGCCAGAGAAATCGGACTCGCACATCCAGAAAATGTTCTCATAGGAGAAGAACTAGAACAGCTTTCAGAAAAACAATTACTTAAAAAAATAGAAAATACCAATATACTTGCAAGAGTCGCACCCGAAGAGAAACTCATCATTATAAATCTTTTAAAAAAACATGGTCACTTCGTTGCTATGACAGGTGATGGCGTAAACGACGCACCAGCACTCAAATCAGCACATATAGGAATAGCTATGGGACAAAGAGGCACAGATGTTGCAAGAGAAGCTTCCGCAATCGTTTTGCTTGATGATGATTTTTCATCAATAGTCCGTTGAGTAAGAATGGGAAGAAGAGTGTTTGATAATCTCAAAAAAGCAATGATTTATATCGTCAGTGTTCACATTCCAATTGCAGGCATGGCAATATTACCGATACTGTTTTGACGACCGATTATCTTATATCCCATACATATCGTTTTTATGGAACTTCTGATAGATCCAGCATGTTCAATTATTTTTGAATGAGAAAAAGAAGAAGACAATATCATGTCACGTTTTCCCCGTAATCCCAAAGAGCCACTATTTGGGAAAAGGACACTTTTTATCAGCATACTCCAATGAACATTTGCATTGCTCATGGTACTCTTTATATTCAAATTTTTCCTTCGATTGTGACAATCAGAAACAGCAGCAAAAACTGCAGCATTCGTAACGCTTATCATAGGAAACATCTCTCTTATCTTAGTTAATCGTTCATGGACACATACTATCATTCGTACACTCAAGATAAAAAATACAGCACTATTACCCGTAGCAATATGAGCCATAATAGTTTTGATTATGATGGTATATATACCCGCAGTACAAAATATTTTTCATTTCACTTCTATGCCAGTACAGTACTTTTTACTCGCTATAGCATGAGGACTCTTTAGTGTATTCCGATTTGAATGAGTAAAATTTTTCTCCAATAGAAGAGGAATAGAATTATTGAAGGACTAAATAGAGAAATAAAAAAAATAGCTAGTATTCATATATTAAGATACTATTTTATTAAATAATAAATCTTATTATGAAAGAAAACGTAAATAGAAATAAATTGAAAATAATAATAATTATAGGCAAAGACTTAACCCAAAAAACAATAGAATATATGGTAAAACATAGAATGAGAGAATATGGTGAAAACAAGAAAGATTTTGAAAATAATGAGAAAGATTCTATCTTCTTCTTTTTGAAAGATGGTACAATAATCAAGGCCTTCGGGATGCTAAAACCTGTAACACTTTATTGTGATGCTAAACAATATGAAATTATGGGCATTGGAAATATTATGGCAGTAGAAAAAAGCAAATGATATGGTACAATTTTGATGAAACATATAATAGATTATTTAGACAATAATGGATATGTCGGTATGGGAGGTACCGATAATCCTAATTTTACCTTTTATGAAAAATGTGGATTTATTTTCATTACTAAACTTCTAGAAAGGTTTGTTTATGTAGATGAGAATACAAAAGAACATAGACCTGAGGCATGAGATGATAAAATGTTCATATTTGACAAAAATAATAAGCTACAAGAGTTAATTAAAAGTAATGGAGACATCATAATAAAAGTTCCACTTTGGTAATTAAAAAAATCAGCTAGTAAAAGCCAATTTTAATCATTCAGGACCGGAAGGAATTGAACCCTCGACGCGGAGTTTTGGAGGCTCCCGCTCTACCACTGAGCTACGGCCCTAATACTTATTTTTCTTAATTTTTTGTCCAAACAATAAGCCTGATTCTGTATAAAGTATAATGTATCTATTCCAGCTTATAGCTAGAGTATTGCACTTTTCCACCAAGGCGGATAAGCTTGCACCAGGTATGGTTTACCACTTGAATCCACATCGTGGAAACTAAGTAGAGGTAGCACTCGAATAATCGAGGTCATCCTCGCGTTGCATCTTTGGTCCCGTAGTAATACGGGACTAGTTTACGTTTCTGTGGCACTTTCATTTACCCTTACGGTATTCAGCATCCGTGAGATGCTACCTGTTTTAAAGTGTCAGGACTTTCCTCTCCACATTTCTGTAGAGCTATACAATATTTGGACCAACGATTTTTAATGAAATGCAAAGAAATTTCAATTGAAAAACACATCTATAATCCTACTATACTGAGACGAAAAGAAAACCTGCGGTTTTACAAAGGTTTTCTAACGTCGAAGTTATATTTACTACCCAAATAATTATGAAGTGTAACGAGTAATTATTGTGGTAGTAAATATATATCCTTCAATCAAAAATTGAAAAAATTTTTGAAGGAGGATATATACCGACGACTTGAGAAACTGCAAGTTCGAACAATTATTCTAGAGGAGAAATTGCAGATTTCGAAAGCAGTTCGGTATATAATTTTTTTACTCAATTACACATACACCTTTGAACAATAAACACTACGTAATTGTCGATATCGAAACAACCTGACTCAGTAAAGATAGGCATCATATCACGGAAATAGCCGCAGTAGTCTACGATGGAGAAAAAATACTCAAAAAATTTCAGACACTCATAAATCCACAGACAACTATCCCTTCATTCATCACCCATCTTACGGGGATAACTAACCAAATGGTGAAAGATGCTCCGAAAATTGATGAAGTTTTGCCAGGATTTTTGGAATTTTTGGGAGATCATATATTAGTAGCACACAACGCTACATTTGATTATGGATTTCTCAATCACAATGGGATCATTCATTTATCCACTCCTATAGAAAATCATATCCTTTGTACAAGGAAATTAGCAAATAGATTGGTTCCAGAATTGCCAAGTAAACGTTTAGATTGTTTATGTCAGCATTTTGAAGTAACCAATGAAAGCGCGCATAGAGCCATGTGAGACGTCATGGCAACCGTAAAAGTATTTGAACATTTTCTCCGTATACTCAAAAAAAAATGAATAGAAGATAAATCACAGATAATAGAATTCCAAAATTTTGCTCTCTATAAATGTGCATAATTATGCTGTTGTAAACGTTCGTACAATAGGTATACTCTTAGGGATTTACTTCCTAATATTTTTTTCATGGCACAAAAAATAGGGTTATTTATTGGCCGTTTCCAACCATTCCATCTTGGGCACATAGACGCACTCAAACAAGCAAGAAAATATGGAATAACTGAATTTTTCATCGGTGTATGATCTTCCAACAAAGAACATACTGCTGAGAATCCATTCAGCCACGAAGAGAGAAAAACTATGATTACGAAAATACTCAACTCATTGGGCGTAAAGTTTACCATCTATCCTCTTCCGGATATGGAAAAAGATGATGACCGAAAAGAATACGTTATCAATAATTTACCCAAATTCGATGCAGTAATAAGTGGAAATCCATTGACCACTAGCATTTTCAAAAAAAATAAATATGCTATCTCCAATATAAAAATCACAAAAGATATCAAATCTACGGCTATAAGACATATGATCCATATTTGAGATAGTGAAGGACTCAAAGAATTAGTTCCTGGTCAAGTCATCACCTATTTACAAAGTATGAAAGCAGACAAAAGGTTAGCCAAATACTATCACGACGAACACATAGGACCAGTCGTAGCAGTTGATGGCATATTACTCACTAAGGACAAAAGGATAGTTATCATTCAAAGAAAAAATACACCGCTTGGCTATGCACTACCAGGAGGACATATAGAATATGGAGAGACAGCTGAACAAGCGCTTATCAGAGAAATGAAAGAAGAAGTTGGTGTACATATAAGGATAAAAAGATTAGCAGGCGTAATGACAGATCCCAAAAGAGATCCTCGCAATCATATCATATCCCTCGTGTATATAGCAGATATCATTTCTTGAAGAATCAAAGCTGGAGATGATGCAAAATCTGTAAAATTAATGAAAATGGAAAAAGCAAAAGAACTCAAAATGGTAGCTGGTCATGATACATTTCTACAATCCGTTTTCTTGTAGAAAGAATAGAAAATACACTTACTTATTCAAAAAATATATAATTCAAAATATAAAATATCGAACTAAAACAGAAATAGTTCTTTATACCATCAAAGAAGACATGAAACCAACAAAAAATAGACTTTCCCTATTCGAATCAGAATTATTTGGAAGTGAAAAAGAATTAATATGTGCTTGATTCACTCAAGAAATTTTTGATGCATTGGCATTTAATACAGAGAATCAAAAAAAACAATTTGAAATAGAAACAAAAAACCTAAAGGAATTTTTGCTACAAATAGAAAACAAAACCCCTAAAGAAAATCTAATAATTTTTGAAAAATACAAAGACAAATATTATATATTATTACGTATAATGTTATTTTTTTACAGAGACTATGTAGAATTAATTGATTTCATGAAACAACCGTATGTATGAAAAAAATCACTGCAAAAATACATAAAAGAAAAAGATATGGAAATACAAAAGAAAAAAAGCAGAGAAAAATTTCTTGAATATGTAAAAATGTACGGTAAATATGAATATGCTCTCATGGATGTATGAAAAAAACTTATAGAGTTGGGTATTGCTGAAGAACGAGAAATGTGAGAAAATTGGCATTTAGACGAAGAAAATACTATAGTATTCACATCAAAAGAGAATCATATTACGACACAAAAACTACCAAAAACACCGTATTATAGAAAAAAAATTGCATAAAAAAAATAATTGATGACTTTCTATTTAGCACCGGTAAGTATTTCCTTGTCAGCAAATATCACTAGACGATTTGGATATTTTTTTGTAACTTTATCTTGGATACAAGTAATAAGATTAAGATGTGATTTTCCATCAGTTGAATAAAACACCTCTGAAGCATCTGCATTCAATGCATATATTTTAGTTTCACGTACAATAAAAGAGATAAGCATACCCTTATCATCTTCGATAGATATCTTGTCACCCTTAACTAAAGTGTTTAATGTATTGAAAACCGATACCGCACCATTTTTCCAAACTCCATAATGTCAGGCAATAACTGCACTCCCCTTTTCCCCAGGACGAGGTCAGAGATTATACCAGGTCACATCATATGGACCTTTATGTACATCCATAGCTCAAGCAGCAGTAAGTCATAAAGACTTGATGGAAGCACTAATTTTTATTTTAGAAATTTTTAGACGAACAGGCAATCATACAATCACTTTTCAAGTAAATATAGGTATTTTTTTTGCAACATGAACACTAACAGAAGAATTTTTTGCGTAAGAAATTTGATCAGAAAAATTTAATGTCAGAAAAAATACTCATATTCAAAAAACAATGATTCACAGAATGCTACTCACGAACAATGCCCATTTGTTTGAAATTTCAGATTGCATATATTTTCAAGAAAATAAGAAATCATATTTTAGAATTTCCACCTTTTACTTTCCACCCTCTACTTTCAACTTCTTAAAAATTAGAACAAACGAAGTCGAAGCAACAGCAAACATACCAATCAATACAAGAATATTCCATGAAATGGTTTTTCATTCAGAAGAAAGTCATGTTTTAGGAAACTTAGGTGCAACAATTGTTTCTGGAGATGTAGATACTTCACCTGTAGTAATAGTAGCAGGAGCAACTATTGTTCATGTGGTAGTAACTGTTACTGTTCATGTGGTAATATATTGTGGAGTATTTCCACATGTTCCATCATAATAACTTGGAGAATAATCTCAAACAGGACAATTATCCTTGACCATTGATCATCCTCCTCAACCACCACCAGATGGAGGTATAATATAGGTGTTAGTAATTGTACACGTCAAATCATCACCAGTAGAAATATTTATACTACCCGTAGAACTACAGTCACCAGCATAAGTTTTTGTATAAGAAGAATTTGCAATTTCATCAACTACATAATTACCCGTATTCAATATATAAGAAGTACCAGGAGTTCATGTTCCAAAGCCACTACCATAAAAAGCAGAACCAGAAACAAATACCGTGAAACTAGAAGGAACTGCTGTACCACCACCTGCATTATTTACCACCTTGATGATATGAAGTGTACCAGTAGTAACAGGAGGAATATATGTATTCATAACTGTACATGTTTTATTATCACCTGCAGAAAGTGTTATGCTACCAGTAGAACTACAATCACCAGTAAAACTAGAATTATATCATGTATAAAAACCTTCAAACAAAGCATAGATACCAGGGAAAAGACCAGTATACAATGTTCCAGGAGTTCAGGTTCCAAATCAACTTCCATAAAAAGATGAACCAGAATTTACGGTTACCACGAAATCAGATGGAGAAGCCGAACTACCAGTAACTGATTTGATTACATTAAGTGTTGCTGTACATGTTGGTTCAGTAATTTGATTATTGATTAATGTTATTGCTGTATGAGCCCAAGCTCTACCTGTCAAAACAGCTCAATCTCAAAATGTAATATCTGCACCACCTACGGCAGTAATAATAGTTCCTACTATTTTTGCACTACCAACAATATGCATTCGAGTCGTAAGTGCTCGATATACATTACACGCATTTGCACCGTTAGTTAATATCATATGTGCACTAGCAGCAACTGGTACACTAGTACCTATAAAAATATAGACACCTGCACCACTAAGGGTAAGATTACCATTCAATGTCGTCGCCCCTACATCATAAACGCCTGGTTCAATAATATTGTTTCCAGCAAGATCAAAACTTGTACCAGGACCTTGAGCTAATAATTCACCATATGCTGTTCACATTACTGTTGCAACACCTGCGCCAACATCTATCGTTCCCGCGACCTGTTGCCCTGGATCAATAAGTAAATTAGTTGTACCAAGACCATTATGACCAACATTACCCCAGATATGAGTAGTGGTTGGTGTGTTATTAGTTACTCCTGCATCACTATAAATTGCATAGTTTCCTACCGATCAAAGATTCGGTGCAGTAGCAGCAATAGTTGTTGCAACAAAACCGAATACTGCAAAAACAGACATAAAAATTTTAATAACTTTTTTCATGAGTATGATGAGTTTATCGTATAAAACAATATATGTACATAAGCCTACCCTTATAATATGAGTATACTATCTAATACGACAAAATAGAGATAGACATATTGGAAAATGTCTAGATTAGTCTATCCTAAAAGGATTTATATGAGAAAAAAGAGAAATAATAGGTGATATATGTGATTTATCGATTTTTTCAAAATATAAAAAAAAGACTTGATTATGAAATATATTTCATTATTAAACTAAATGAAATCAATGAACATCCGCGCAGCAAGCGTGCGCGGTATCTATACCTGGCACTAAAGTACCAGGTTGATGCAACCCCATACTTTAGTGTGGGGCACCCCGCGAAGCAAGCTTCGACGGAAAATCTAGATTATAGAATTTAGTCATTTTAACATTTAGTCATTTCTTATGGCAAGAACAAAAAAAGAAAGACATATCAAATGTGTCCCCATCTGCCAACTCTTCGGTCCCCTGCTCAGTACATGAGACAAAGAAACCATAGAACTCTGACTTGACGAATACGAAGCAATCAGATTATCTGATCATGAACAATTAGCGATGATTCAGGCAGCAAAAAAAATGAAAATCTCTGCACCTACGTTTTGTAGAATACTCAAAATCGCTCATAAAAAAATAGCCGATGCACTAATGAACAACAAAAGTTTAAAAATATGCATACAAGAATGCACATATATAAAATAAGACGCCGAAAATCTCCAAAAGAGATTTTAATCCCGCTTTACGGGACAGGCTGTCGTTATTATCTATAGAAATATTTTGAAATTCCTATATGGTAAAATAAAAAAAATAAGTATATTTAATTTTTTACATTCTAATAGTATATTATGTATTTTGATAGAAACGAAATATGGTTCAGAAAAGAAGATGAAAAAGATTTTATAACAAAAAATCAATTAACTATTTTTAGACCAGGAAACAGAATATATCCACAAAAAAAATGATTTACAGAATGAGAAGTAGTGAAAGCAAGAATCTTAGATAAACCATGAGATGATATAGAAAACAGAATACCAGTTCTTTCAAAAATTGTAAAACTAGTAAAAATACAAGCCATAAAAATTTTGAATCAAAAAAATCTTACAGAAGATGATTTTGCCAGCAGTTTAGCATATATACAATCTCAAGAAGACGTGAAAAGATACATAGAAAATATCTATAAAGAAAATTCAGAAACAATAACCAAGATAGATATAGAAAATTTAAATACACAAAATCTAATAGACAACACAAATGAGATAAAAGAATTATTTACTTCATGAAATATAAAGTTTTCAACATTGCCAGAAAACAATATAATGGATATAAACGAACTTTTATCTGCAAAAAATTTTTCTTTAACATTTGTTAATCATGATTACGCAGGCATAACACCAAAAATGTGGAATCATATAGCAAAGCATTACGATCTAGATATAAAAAATGCTATGGTTATAACACAACCAGAAAACTTTGAAAAAAATATAGAGGTACTTAAAAAAAGCAACAAATATATATGAGGAGGTTTTGGTGTCGGGTTTAAAGATTTTGGACGAAACATAATAAAAGATAAATCATATTGATTTATAAACCCCGTAGCAAATGAAATGCAATCAATAAATTTCGTCGCACATTTTTGAGAAGAGATACATGGATACAATTCAGATGCATCATGATATGTCGATAGTTTATGTGATAAATTCAAAGAAATATGATCTGACATACAAGAAAAAAATATCATTTTACTATGAGCATGATGAACAGCAAGATGAATAGCACTTGAACTAGTAAATAGATGAATAAATAGCATTGTCATACTCAATAGGACAGTAGAAAAGGCTGAACATATAGCACAAAATTTAAATAGGATAAAACAAAACATAGCAAAAGCATGAACAGAAGATGCTATCTATGAATTACAAAATAAAAAAATAGACGCTATAATAAATCTTTCAACTAAAGGTGCAGATGGAGACTTTGAGAAATATTCATGACTCACAACTACAGAATGAGGAGTAGAAAAAAACATACAAGAAACAAAGAATATATTACAGACGCTAAAAGAAAAAAATCCGCATATTATCATCAGCGACATTAATCTTACAAAGCACAAGACTACTCCATTTTTGGAAGAAGCAAAAATATTAGACCTGCCCACACTAGATGGTCAACTCATGGTCGTATATCAATGAGTACAAGCTATATGGACAGTTTTTTGAGATAAAATCATAGAAGTTTGAGGCACAAAAGAAGAGGTACAAAAAGAACTTTTACGCCTTATATTTGGAGCAAACAATCAAAAATAATTTTTATCCATTTATTTTATGCTATGAGCAAAATTTTAGTAACATGAGCTACAGGGCAGATATGATCTGAATTAGTACCTGCATTAAGAAAAATTTATTGAGGTGAAAATGTTATCGCTATAGGAAACAGGACAACACCGACAGGAGAACTATTGACCTGATGACCATTTGAAATCGCAGATGTGACGAATAAAGAAAGGATGAGAGAATTGATACAGAAATATGACATAGATATTATCTATCATTTAGTAGGATTACTCTCTGCAACTTGAGAAAAAAATCCTGACCTCGCACGAGAAATAAATGTAAACGGATTGAAAAATATGTTGGATCTTTCTGTCGAATATAAAATCAAAAGATTTTTTTGGCCAAGTTCTATAGCAGCATTTGGACCAAACACTCCGAGAGACAATACTCCACAATTCACACCTATGGACCCAACAACTATGTATGGAGTGACTAAAGTGACCTGAGAATTATTATGTCAGTATTACTTTGAAAAATATAATCTTGATACAAGAAGTCTTAGATATCCAGGAGTCATTAGTTGGAAAACATTACCAGGAGGGGGAACGACAGATTATGCAGTCGCTATCTATTACGATGCAATAGAAAAATGATCATACGAATTTTTTGTAAACGAAGAGACTACCCTTCCTATGATGTATATGCCAGATGCTGTCAAAGCAACTATCGATATTATGCAAGCAGATTCAGTTAACATTCATACAAGTTATAATCTGACTGCATTTTCATTTTCTGCCAAAGAACTTGAAGAAAACGTCCGCAAATACATTCCAGGATTGAAATGCACGTATGCACCAGATTTTAGACAAAAAATAGCAAATTCTCGACCTGCATCTATCGATGATAGTATTGCCAAACAAGATCGAAATCGAAAACCAGATTTTGATTTAGACACTATGTCGACAGATATGATAAATAACTTAAAAATAAAGCTAGAAAAGTAACCATACAATGATCCAGATTGGTGTAAAAAAAATTAACTGTATTATAAGAAAGACTTTCTTGATATTTTCAAGAAGGTTTTTTTAAAATATAGGTAAGAAGCAAGATATATAGTTATCAATACGAAGAATAACATAAATGGGATCGATAACCTTTTGTTATCAAACAAATACGCAAACATACTATTATATATAGTATACAATTAAGTCAACTATAAAATAGCAAAAATAACAAAATAAACTCTGAAGTTTTTGCATATTTAAAAATACCGAGTATACTTATAGTAACATAGTTACTTATCGTATGGCTCACTACACAGTACCTTGGTATAGGCAATTATGTTGGAGGTATTTCCTCCTTAAACACTATCTAGATCTTATACCCAATAAGATCGGATGGACCTAGAAAGAGCATCGGGGCTCTTAAATAATCTACACCAATAGTCAGCTCCGTTGATTATTATTGTAGGCTGTATGAAGCCTATCCTGATGCTCTTTCGTATAAAGAATAGTATCTGAATAAAAAATATAATTCCAAACAAAAACATGTAAATCCCAACTATCACAGTATTCGCTCGCCCCGTACGGAGTGAAACGAAGCTACGGGGTTAATAAATATTGGGTTAATAAAGCACTAAGAGCGCACATAGCAAAGCACTGATGGTATTTCCATGAGTGTTTTTTTATTTCGAACGTCAATCCTTGTATTTAAAAGGATTGGCTGAGAGAATTATATTTTAGTTTCAGAAAATGTAATTGAGACGCAATAAAAAGTCGAATACGATGAGATCTTTTTATAACGTCGAAATTATCCCGCAAAGCGGGATATTTGCAATATATTTAGTCTTTAGACCAAAACTTATAAAGTTTGTTTGCAAAACAAAGGATAATATATAGTATATATCAAAATAAAAACAATAACATTAAAAAAAAATAACCTAAAAAAACAAATATATGGAAAATTCATTGAAAAAAATCAATTTTAATCAGATAGAAAAGGATTCATTTATTATCGTGGGATATTACAATTGGAAGGCAGATATAAAGCATTCCCTTGCTAAAGTAACAAGAAAAGATGAAAAAAGTTACAGAATAGATGAAATCAGTAAAAATGATAAAGAAGATGTATATGAAAACAGCGTAATATATGATTTTATATTACACGATACAATTATCAAAAAGAAATTAGCCAGAGGCACTAAAGAAAACACAATAGAACTTTTGAAGGGAAGAAAATGCGAAATACGAGAAATATATGTAGTAGATATAAATACAGTAAGAGCAATAGCAGAAGAGAAAATCAATATAACAAACAAAAAGATTAAAGGAAAAGAAGAAGAAATTGCAAAACTTCAAAAAGAGAACGAAAAAATCACAAATATAATGAAAAAGATAGGACTATTAAAAGTCTCGAAAAAAAAGCAAGAAAAACCATATATATTATCCCCAATTATTTTGGGGATTTTTTTTATTTCGAACGTCAATCCTTACATGTAAAAGGATTGGCTGAGAGAATTATATATTTTCGTTTCAGAAAATATGTTTGCAAAATAAAAAATAATATATATAGTATGCATAGAAATAAAAAACAACAACTAAAAAAGACAAACATATGGAAAATTCATGTAAAGAAATTACATTCAATGAACTAAAAAAAGGACAATTCATTATAATTACTTATTATGGTGGAGAAAGAGATTTTATCATTGCAAAAGTGGTAACAGACAAAATTAATGAAACCATTGAAATCGATGAAATTGGTGAAAGTTTAACAGATAAACCACGTTTTGATGAAGTAGATACATATTTTGTATTACGCAGCTACATATTGAGAAAAAAAATAATCAAAAAAGAAAATGAATTAACATTAGAACCAGGTGATTCAACTCGAAAAACAACAATCAGTAGGATGATAATAATTACAAAAAAAGCTCTAAAAAATATGGCTCAAAAGGCTGCTACAGAAAAAGAAGAAGAAAGAAAACAAGCAGAAAAAAGAGAAAATGATTTCAAGACAGCCATGGAAACAGTCGGCTTACTGGAAAAACAAAAGAAAGAAAAAGTAATTCAAAACAACTATAGGAAAACTCGATTTACTGGACAAACCTATAGAATAAAGTAAAAGAAATCAGATAATCACAATCCCTGAGTATTTCGGGGATTTTTTTGTTTGTAATTCTTCTAGAAAAATCTACAATACTCAAATCAAGTAATTTTTATGTATGAAATATACGTCTTGATACTTGATACTTGCTACTTATATCTAAATTCGTTTCAATCCTTCTCATATATCCCTGACATGAATTATCACGTACTCCACGACGATCCCAGCGAAGATCTGCTGACAAGACTTTTCAAAATCAGATGAATCAGCGACAATGTTGACTCTTTTTTGAATCCTAAATTATCCGACTACTGGTTGGACCCATTTTTGTTGAATGATATGGAAAAAGCTGTAGACAGGATCGTTGAAGCGATAAAGAATAAGGAGAAAATCATGATCTTCGGAGATTACGACGTCGATGGGATTACCTCAAGTTATATTCTGTATGAATTTATTACCAGATTTTTGAAATATAAAAACGTCAGTATCCAATATCCTGACAGAATCAAAGAAGGCTACGGAATCAAGAAAGAACATATCGATGATATCAAACAAAAAGGAGTAAATTTAATTATTACCGTAGATAACGGCATCGCATCATTACAGGAAGCTATCTATGCTAAAGAACAAGGAATTGACCTTATCATCACTGATCATCACCAAGATTTAGAAGCTATACCCGAAGCAGTTGCTGTTGTCAATCCACAGGTTTCGCCAAACTATCCATTCAAAGGACTTGCAGGAGTTGGCGTAAGTTTTAAACTCATCTGTGCTTTGCTCAGAGAATCAAAATTCGATCAAAAAGAAAGAAATCATATTTTCAATTATTTCATCCCTATCGTAGCCATCTGAACCGTAGCTGATGTCGTTCCTTTGGTAGGAGAAAATAGAGTCATCGTAAAAAAATGACTTGAACTTATGAATAGCCGCAAAGATTTACCAGAATCATTGAAATGATTTTTAGAATATTTGAAAATAAAATGAACCATAGATACCTATCATATAGGATATATCATCTGACCAAGAATCAATGCAGGTGGTAGAATCAGATCTCCCTACGATAGCCTGTATGCCCTCCTCTATTCCGGAGAAAAACAAATTGAATACCTAGACAATTTAGAACTCATAAATACGGAAAGAAGACAAATTCAAGAACGTATGTTCAAAGAAGCAGAAACAATGCTAGATCTGGAACAGAAAATGTTAATTGCCTATCATGAAGAATTCCATGAATGAATAGTTGGAATCGTTTCAGGAAGAATCACGGAAAAATATAACAAACCATCCATGATTATGAAAATCGATCAAGAAAGACAAATGGCTGTTGCTAGTTTAAGAGGACCAGATTATTTCAGTGTCATAGATATGCTCAAAACCACAGGAGATATTTTAATCAGATTCTGAGGTCATAGATGAGCTGGCTGATTGAGCGTCAAATTAGATAATTTGGACGAACTGATAAAAAGATTCAATAATCACTGCGACCAATGCATCAATGATGATCATCTCATTAAATCTGTAAGTGTAGATACCAGAATCTACGAACATGAACGAGACAATGATATATTAGCAAAGATAAATCAATTGGCCCCATTTGGAGAAGGCAATGAAGAACCTATATTTCTCTTGGAAAATATACAGGTAAAAAAGATAGAAAAAGTTTGAACCAAAGGAAAATGCCATCTCAAAATTCATTGCCTTTTCGGTGAAAAAAAAATCACCACTATGTTCCGATGAAGATGAGACGAAGTAGAAGCACTTATCACACTCCATGGAGAAACGCCCGTTTCATTAGTTGGTAAAATAAGGAAAGATACCTTCAATGGCTGATTTTATTTGGAATGAGCAGATATAAAATAGACGGATTAGACCGATAAAGAGGGATTAGATAACAGCATCCCCTATTCCACCTATCCTGTCCAATCCGTCTAAGTTATGAAGTTATTCTTGAAACGTGACAGCAAATTAATATATTGGAAGCAAGCAGTAAATAGAAGTCCTCACCTGAGGATTTTTGATTATAGTAAATTAGTCTGTAAAATCAAAAGCCTATAAAGTCCAAAGTCATTTGAACATTGAGCCAAAGGCGAACCCCGCAATGGCGGGGTCAACATTTTAACATTTCAACATCCATTCATGCAAGACCTCCAAAAACAAATCAATGAAATCCAAAAAAGGAATAAACGCGTAGAAGCAGATAAAGATCGAGAAACAAGTCGGGCAAGAAAAATCATCATCATAATCCTTACGTATGTTGTTATCGTAATATTCTTTTATGCATCGAAATTACCTCAGCCTCGACTCAATGCCATCGTTCCAAGTGTTGCTTTTCTTTTATCTACGCTTGGTTTATCATTATTCAAAACCATTTGGCTTAAATATAAGAAATAGATTCAAGATACAAGACGCAAGAACTATTTAGTCAAATAGCCATATAGTTAATAATCATTTCAACATTTGAACATTTGAACATTTCATCATTTTAATATTTTAACATTTGAACATTTTATATGAACCAGAACGAAATAAACCAAATCACAAGCATCATTACGAATATCGAAGAAAAGAAAGGATATATACCCTATTTTTCTGATTTAGAACATCATGAAACATTCGGTCCGATATTCAAAAGCGTGTCATCGGAAGACAAAATAGATATCCAACATATCATCAACGATTACATCGCTGATAAAATAGAAGGCATGACAAAAACAAAATGAGGTCAACTCTTCAAAAGATTTTATGAAGCATATAACGAATTATTTTGGAAATTCAGGACACTCAATGAAACAGGAGAAGGAAATGCATTCCAAGAAACTGGTAAACAAGTAGAACAAGAGATGTTCAAACTGGAATGAATACTCACCGAAAGAATGCTCAAACAAGAAAAGGGACTCGACAAAGTAATAGATTCCTTCTACAAAATCGTATACACCTTTTTCCCTAAATACAACAAAATAGATTAAAAATAGACAAAAAAATAACAAAAAAACAAATAGCTTTTAAACACAAGTTAATGTTTTTTACTATAAAGAAATTTTATTTACATACATATTCAAGATGATTTTGAAAACAATAGTACCATGAGGCATACAAGACACAGAAATCAATATAGGATTAGACGAATATGTGGAACATAAAAATCCCATATTTGATAAAGAATATTGATGGAAAATAGGACGACCTACCCTTTTCGATTTAGAAGAATCACTTAAAGGAGAAAAAGAAGATGTTGAGGACAATAATCCACTAGATGAGGAAGGTAATATCTGTGTACATTGGTTTTGGGATATTAGGACAGGAGAATTAAAAAAAGATATGTTTAAAACTATAAACAGTTTTCCTATTGGAAGTAAAACATATAAAACGATTTGCATACATTGATCAAATAAGATATTTATTGTGGATTTTGAAAACAAAAAAAGCTTCCCTGGATGTGAAAAATGAACATCTGGCCACATAAATAGCATAGAATCCTTTTGAAATAGAGAAATAATAATCTTTTGATGATCTGATAATATTGTATGTATGGACAACAATGGAAAATATCTCTGAAAAAGGTGTCTATCCATCAAAAAAATAAAATATGGCAACATAGACATATTGGTATTTACTTGACGAGTAAATCCAGATTATGATGTCAACGATTTAAGAACATATAATTCCTACTTATGATCTGATGATAAACGATATCAACCCAAACACAAAGAAACAGAAGAATGAGAAATTTTATTTTTCTCACAAGTAAAAAATAGCCTCAAAGAAAAAAAGATTATATCATTAGATATGGATTAGGTAGCTCACCTTATAAAAGAATAGTAGCAAACATTCATACAACACCACAAAAAAAGCCGATAATAGATCATGTAGTTGGCAATTCATGGAAAAAAGTCCAAGCAAGCAATGGCTCCAGAACAAGAATAGCAGTAATAGAAACGACACTCACTATCCAGATATTTTTAAATCCCGAATAAGCAATCATATATCCAAACAATAACGACATTCATCACAATATCATCAGCAATGCAGGTTTTATAAGCAAAGAAGAAGTACTCCATCAGTATTTAGATCACATCATTTCTCAAAAGATAGAAAAAAACTCTCATGCAACGATACACAATAATCAAACTATTTTATACATAAGTTGTTTATCCATTATCGACACATTATCCTACGAAATGAAGAAAAATTCCATTATATTTCTGAACCTGAACGACGTTCACCTGACTACCATTGTCTACTACTACTATTCATCTATCTCAGACCTGACCTCAACTATCCGCATAGAATGGTGTTGCATCAAAAACAAGAATTCTCTGTCCGGTTACGTCAAAATCTTTGAGCAATTTCATACCTTCCGATTCCATTACGTCATACCCAATAAATGTGGTCGGTGGAATTCATTGCAGATGACTAGCTCGATCTATTCATTGTTTAAACATATCTTTGGATCATGCACGTGATCTCTCTTGTTGTGCTTCCATTTCTTTTTCAAATCATGCAATATCGATAGACAAACCATTCTCTTCAAGGATTTCTTTCGTCAATTCCAAAGGGAATCAGAATGTGTCATACAGCTTGAAAATATCTTTTCATGAAATAGTTTTTTTTGCAGATCATTTGATAAGTTCATCTAACAATTTCTGTCCATGGATAATGGTCTTTTGAAATTGACGTATTTCCTTGATCAATGATATACTGATAGTTTTGGTATCAGCGTTCGTTTCCATAAGCGCATCAACAAACGTCACCATAGTAGTGATGAAAGAAACAAAGACATTCTCTTCTACAGATTTCAATAACATAAAGTTATAATACATTCTTCTGATCAACCTTCTCAAAACATATCCTCTACCTTCATTGGAAGGAACGATTCCATCTTTGATAAGAAAAAACGCTGTCCTCACATGATCAACTATGATTCTGCATCTTCTTTCATTTCACGCATAATGTATATTGAGTGTATTTTCTATCAACTGAATCAATGGTGCAAATATATCGGTATCAAAAACTGTTTCTTTTCACTGCAACACTTTACACATTCTTTCAAATCACATTCCCGTATCAACATTCTGATTTTTTAATTTCGTCAGTTTACCTGCTTCATCACGATAAAATTCCATAAATACATTATTCCAGACCTCGAGCCGATTATCTTCATCAGTACTTGGATTGGAATTCTTTGGTGGAAATTTGGAATTACCTATTCGATAGAATATTTCCGTATCAGGTCCACATGGTCAAACGGGCCCAGGACTTCGTCGATTATTTGCTGCTGGCATATATGCGATTTTATCTTCTGGTACACCTATAGCTTTCCAATAACCAGCTGTCTCTTTATCTTCTGCGGTATCTTTGTCTCCTTCAAACACGGTTACGGCCAATTTTTTTGGATCAAATCACAATTCATCAACAAGAAATTCCCAGCTCCATTGAACCGCTTCTTTTTTAAAATAATCACCCAGTGATCGATTTCCCATCATCTCAAAAAATGTACAATGACTTGCATCACCAACCTCATCAATATCTACGGTTCTAATACATTTCTGGATATTGAAAAGTCTCTTCCCAAGCGGATGATCTTTACCAGAAAGATAGGGAATCAATTGCTGCATCCCCGCAATATTGAACATAGCTGTACTTTCTTTTCCTCAAATCAATGAACTTTCTGGAAGATAGACATGCTGTTTTGAGACTCGAAATCTATTCCAATGATCCCTAAGTTGTTTCGATGATATAAGCTCCATATAACAAAAAAATAAGATAAATAGCTTGTTTCCTATATAGCAAATTGAGATTATATTACAAGTAATCAAAAATTTAATACTGCAACAAAAGATTGACTTTATTGAAGATATATATATAGTAAAACAACTTAAATCCCAATCGGACTAAAGTCCGGGGCTTTCATTTATGCTAAACAAATCAATCTTCTAATATATCTTCTTTTCATTGTTCTTCTATATACTGTTTGATTATCTTATCATTAAT
>Ga0247841_10000336_pt1 | contig 126142 bp, 117 predicted proteins | sample LaCruzMarch2015__2_FD_192410 | JGI IMG/M metagenome (GOLD analysis project Ga0247841, IMG submission 192410) | Freshwater microbial communities from meromictic Lake La Cruz, Castile-La Mancha, Spain - LaCruzMarch2015_18m | ecosystem: Environmental > Aquatic > Freshwater > Lake | place: Spain...
ATTAAAGCTCGTATTGATCAGGCTTGGTATTCCGGTTAGGCGGTGGTATTCTTTTAAGATTTTGTAATAGCTGGGGTTATCCTCTTCGGCAATCAGTTGCGGCCGCGCCGTACCATCGACATGGACCACCGCCGGTGATATATCTTTCATCCACTGTGTGCAGTTAACCGAAATAGTCATAAATTTAGTATTATATTTTACCTTATCTATATTTTGATAGCATGAAGAAGCATATTCTTGCAGGGTTACCGGCGCAAAGGGCATGAATTCTGAGCGTTTTAGCTTCTTATTTAACCAATCATTGACTTTCGGGTCAGTTGTTTGATAAAGAATACTTCTGTTTCCCAGTGCCCTTGGGCCATACTCCATCCGACCATTAAATCTGGCGATTATTTTTCCTTCACTTAATAACTTTCCCAGCACAATTTCAAGGTTATCAATATAACGGTATTGTAAATCCGTCTTTTTTAGGCTATTTTCGATCTGCGTATTATTATATTCAGGTCCCCAGTATACATCTTTAAGTTTAAATGGTTTTAACCCTAAATTTTCAGCTAGGTATTTTAATCCAACTCCTAAGCTTATACCCTGATCACTCATTCCCGGATGGATGAATATTTCCTTTATTTCTTTTAATTCTGCGATCTTTTGGTTTAATCTTACATTACCGAACACTCCGCCGGCAAGGGCAATAGAGGTTAATCCGGTAGTTTTAACTGCTTCTAAAATATACTCAAGCATTATTTCTTCGAATCTTCTCTGGGCAGCAGCGGCAATGTCTTCTTTTTTATAGTTGTGCAGCTTTCGGTAAATTCCTTGATTTTTAAATTTCCAAATCAGCGGGGGGAGCTTAAAGTCCCTTTTATTTTCTGTTAAAGAGAACAGGTTTTTTATAAGATCGTAGGCCACTTGAGGGTTTCCATATCCGGCGAGTCCGGTCATTTTACCCGCGAGCAAAGGATGAAATCCCAGCGTTTGAGCAACTTCTCCGTAAAATTGTCCGGGAGAAGATAAAGCCGATGAACCATAAATAAATTTGCATCGGCCGTTATTACAAGTAAAAACAGCACAGGATAGCCCATCACCGAAATTGTCAGTGGAGATCATTAGTGCTTTATCAAAGCCGGAGGTTAGATACGCAGAATAGGCATGGGCAACATGATGTTCGGTAAGTGCAATCGGCCTTTTGAATTTAACCTTAAGCATCAATTTATTGAAACTTTCAACGCTATTTTGCAAAAACCTATTTTTTAAGATAGCGTGCTGATAATATACTGTGATTTTTTGGCCGGCACCTAAAAAGGAATGCTCAAAAACAGGAAATTTATCCCAAAGTATTCTTGGTAAGGGGTGAAATTTGTTCCCGCAGGCAATTACATCTATGTCTTTAAGCGATAAGCCGTATTTATCCAGCGCCATACGTATACTTCTAACCGGAAATCCTCCTTGATATTTTACGCGGCTTAAACGTTCTTCGGCTACCGAAAAAAGTATCTGGGTGTCCTTAAAGAGAGTTATATTGGCGTTGCTATCTTCGTGGAGAGTAAGAAGGTACATAGTTTTTAAGTTTCTTTAATAAAATAATTGTCAGGCCTACGGCATTGATTAAAGTTGCCAGGCCAAAGATGAGTGTTTCTTTAACAAAGGTACCCATTAGCATTGCCATACTAAAAGATGCCAAAGGAATTATAATTATGCTTAAAGCAAAGCTTATAAAAAAGCGCGAAGATAATTTAAATTTCTTAGAGAAAGGAAGCGTTAAAACCCAACCTGGCAATAAAAAAACATAAATTAAGCTAAAAGATAAATAGATTATTTTTAACATATTTTTTAATATTCATAAATATATTTCCAGAAGTCCACGGTAGTTAAGCGATCTTGTTTAAGTTCTGTACCTATTGTAGTTATTAAATGAGCAACTTCTATTTTTGGTAATGCTATGTGTGGAATAAGCCTTCCTCGAGTAAGTTCATTTTTTTGAGCTAAAACTTCAGCGGGATCCTCCGGTTTGGTCCTTAAGTCATCACCGATAAAAGAAATATCTCCTTTTTGTAAAATGCGCGGAAAACGCGCGTACCAGCGAGGATCAGCCGGGAAATTACATAAAAATAATAAACGCACTATACTCCAGATTATGGCTATAAAGCAGATAGTGCGGATAATATATTTCATAGAATTTATCCCGGCCGAAAGTTCATTCAGTCCCAAAGCAATAAAAATTATTATCGGATTTATACAAAGCAATATAAATGTAGATTTAAGCTCGCTCCAATTTTCCATTGAGCAAAGAAGGAGATAAAAAGGCAAAAGCCAAAGCATTAGAAAGATAAATAGACGTAACCTGTCTTTAAAAATACGCCAAGCCCCATTAAACATGAAGGCGATTAAAATAATACCAAAAGAATTAACCAGTATCAGCGGTAACAACAAGAAAACAGGGAAGGCAAAATATGGAGTGCGCACAATTTGGCTATACAAGGGCCAATTAAACATGCCATTAAAATTGAATTTCCAGAATAGCAGCTTATGTTCAAAAGTCGGCCGGAAACCTTCTAATCCTTTAAATTGGGTAGGATGCATGAGTATATTTCCGAAAGCAAAATAATTCCAATAGAGAATAGGAAGAATGGTAATAAATGTTCCGCTTAAAAATAAAAAAAAGTCTTTAGTTTTTCTCTCTGATGATGTTAGAAGAAAAAATAAAATTGCCGGTAGAAAAAGTATGCCTTCATTGCGTACTCCCCCGAATATTCCGTAGATTAAGCCGATTAAAAGCCAGCTTGTATTTTTTGATAGAATTAAATAGAGGATAATAGAGATAAACATCATGCCGATTATGTTTGGGTTTAATTTATCCAGAGAAAACATATAGGGATTTAAGACAGAAATAAAGGATAGAAAAACACTAATCATGAAACCGATATTCAAAAGTCTCAGGGTTAAATAAATAAACATTGCCGTAAGCAGAATGCTGATGGCGAATAATAAGCGAAATCCAAATAAATTAAAAAAGGTAAACCATGGTGCAAACATGATCCCTGTCCCGATTCTTTGATCTTTGGAGATTATCCCGTAGGTGTCTTTTTGAACAAGGTTTTGAGGGAGTTTACCGGGCAGTCTGTAATGGTAAAGATCTGCCCCCTCTTTGGAAACAAAGTGTACGGGGTGGTTGGTAATCAAAAAAGCAGGAGCGGTAATATAGGTATCCCAATATCCGGTTGCCGGGCCTTGGAATCTGGCAAGCGAGATAAGGAATATAAACAAGAAAACAAAACCGGCAATTAAGTTTTTATATTTATTCTTCATCTGGGGTTGCACCTGGGGTGCATTTATTGCCCACACACATTCCTTGGCGTTTTTTTATTTCTTTAAGGGTTTGCAGAAAATAAGCGTTATGAAAATTTTTAAGAATTTTGTAATAAGGATATCTTTTTATCAAGTAATTCCTGAGAAACAAGGTTAATTTAAAATTGAGATGTAATAAAACAAATAGAATAAAACCTGCGTAATACCTTATTTCTGAAATTGGTTGATAAGCGTTTCTTCCGTCACAGCATCTACCCATTCTGCAAATGTCCTTTGATGTAGGTATCAGCAAACTCTTTTTTTTCTTTAATGAATTTAGTAACTAAGGGTTTCTCGTGTTCCATGGCTTTATTAAAGCACAGATAAGGCATGTAATATAGCTCTCCGGGAATACATTTTGGCTGTACCCCTAGGAACCTGTTTCCAATTTGAAATCCCATACGAAATCGAAGTTTTTTTAGTTCCATTATTTTTTCTTCTCGGGTTTGTTTATACACCGGAACAAAGTAATTAATTTTATACTCTTCGTAAAGCATGGCGATTAAAGACACGCTTAGAGACATCTGTTCAACCATTTCATCAGAATCTGCGGAAGAACCATCAGCCATAAATTCGATATTGTTCTTAAGGTTATAAATAATGCTTTCGGTATGCATGCACATTTTGCATCCTAAACACCAGATAAATCCCGAATTATATTCTTGATAGTCTTGGAGAAGTTTATCAATTACCATTTGCTTAAAAAGACCCTCAATGGAGATAATTGAGTGTGTAAATTTATTTTTGTCTATTTTTTCCAGTTCAGCAGCTCTTTTGGCGCTGTTATTAATATAAAGATGGCCGTGGCCGTTAAAATAAGTTAAAAGATGAACCTTAGCGTACTTTTTGGCCAGATTAAGTGCGGCAGTGGTTGAGTCTAATCCACCGGAAAACATGAGAGATACTTGTTTATTACTCATTGTTACCATTTTAGTGGCTAATTTTTAATTTGCAATAGATTTGAATATTCCAATGAAGTGATGATATTAAAATCATCGCGGATGGCTCTAAGCATATGATTACATAGCTTATATTTTTCATTTAAAGGTAAATTTAGTCCGTATTGTCTTTTAATCCTTTCATCAGTAATCGGTGTGGAGAGTTCATTGGTGTGGAATACAAAGTTTAAAGGTAAAGAAGTCATCTTCAGCAGCGTGTACCCTAAATTAAATAAGGTGCAGCCGAATCCCATTTGATATAAGGCAAAGGTAAAGCTGGCGTGAAAGGGCATGCGGATCCAGGGCATGGTGGTGATAGGGATCTCTAGTAATTTTAAATTACCCTTTTTCCATAATTTGTCCGGATTAGGGTGATATGGCTGAAGAGGAGAAAAGCCGTAAATAAATTTGCCTAGATAATGGTTATTTCGGGTTATTTTTAAGGAGGAAAACTTTATTTTTTTAATAAGGGAGCCGTAATATGTAGGCATAACTGAAGAGTCATAGGCGTAACCTTTTTTTTCTAGGATCTTAAGTACATCGCTGTCCACGTCGTTTGATGGAGTGCGAAACCCCCGGGTGGTAATTCCTAATTTTTCTTGAATAATATTTTGGGCATCTTCAATTTCTTGCAGTTTTTCTTTATAGGAAAGAAAAGAGAAACCCTCTCTGTGGGTCATGGTATGGTTGGCAATTTCATGTCCCCGCCTAGCTACTTCTTTTAGTAACGCTAGCCGCTCAGGATAAAGGAGGTCCTTGCCGACGACAAAAAAAGTAGCTTTAATATTATAGGAATCAAATAGATCTAAGAAGCGAGGGAGCGCAGACTCGAAAAGAAGATCTTGTTTTGATTCATAGTTGAGGCAGAAGTGTTGAAAAATAACCCATAGTCCGTCCGTGTCAATTTGAATTACGCCGTATTTGCTATTCTTAGGTTCCATAAGCCCGAGTTTTTTAAACAAAACCACGCATTTTCATAAATAGTGAATTTTCTAGTTTCTAATAATTATACAGCTTGCTAAGCAATTTTAAAACATCTTTATTTTATTAAAGCTGCAATTTGTTGTTTTACAAATGGTTACCGTTATTTATTAAGTTTTAGAAATTAACCTTTTTTGTATTTTTATTTGGATATACTTGCTTTGAAGTGTTATAATAAACTAAATAAAATAGGCAATAATTCATAACTAAGTATGAAAATAATTTTCATCTCCAGAGAAGGTTATCGTCTACCAGGCGCCAGGGTAAGATGTTATAATTTTGCTCGTGAAATCAGCAAGTATGGCCTAGAAACAGAAGTTTTATCTTACACTGATTCTTTGGGCGCTTTAGATGGAGAGCGGGAATCGGATTTAAGTTTAATTGAAAAAGTCAGCTTTAATTATAAAGCCTTTTTAAGATTAGTTAAGGAAAAAGGTTCAATTTTTTATATCCAGCGTTTTAATTATCATTCTTTTGCCCCATTTTTGGCGCATTTGCTTAAGAAAAACAGGATCATACTTGATCTTGATGATTGGGAAATGCGCGAAGACCCTAAATATTATTTTAATGTATATCCTAGTTCTAAAGCGCACTATTTTACCCGATTAATCGCCAAAAGAAGTGTTGTTTGTATTTCTGCAAGCATATTTTTGCGAGAATTTTTGAGGCAGTTTAATAAAGCAACATACTATATTCCTTCCGGAGTAGATACGGAACTATTTAAACCATCTGCTAATGTTTTAAATAGCGAAAAAATAATAATTTCATGGATCGGTACTTTGCATAAAAAAGAATACATTGAGAATATTAAATTTGCTCTAGATTGCTTCAGTTCTTTGAGAATAAAACATAAGAATATTTATTTTGATATAGTGGCAGACGGGATTTATAGAGATAGCTTAATTAAAACAATAAATAAGCTCGATGATCATAATATTTCACTTAAAAATTGGATTGCTCCGGATGAGATGCCTAATTATCTTGATAGTATCCATATCGGTGTTTTGCCAGTGGTAAGCAAAAATAAGTTTAATCTTTCAAAAAGTCCCACAAAGCTTTTTGAGTATATGGCGATGGGTAAGCCTGTGGTGTGTAGCCTAATTGGAGAAGCAGTAAATATTGTTCGTGATGGAGAAAATGGCTATTTGGCGCAAGATAAAGATGAGTTTACTCGGAAAATGCAATCTTTGATCGAAAACCCTGGTTTGCGCCAGCAGCTTGGTGAAAGAGCCAGAGAAACGGTAGAAAATAATTATTCCCTTAGGACACTGGGCAAACAATTAAGCGAAATATTAAAAACACTGCAATGAGTAAGCTATCCATAATAATTCTGACATATAATAGCAACAAATTTATAAAACCTTGTTTAGATTCTGTGTTTAGTCAAAATTGTCAGGATTTTGAGGTAATTGTGGTAGACAATGGCTCAAGAGATGGCACGGCAGAATCAGTGAGTAATGATTACCCTCAGGTTATTTTAATCAAAAATAAGGTAAATTTGGGGGCCTGTAAAGCGAGAAATCAAGGGATAAGTATCTCTAAGGGGGAGTGGATTATAACCATGGATTGCGATATAATTCTCCATAAAGATTTTTTGATTAGTACATCAAATTTAATTAAAAATTTACCGCCTAAAATAGGCATAATTCAGCCAAAAGTATTAAAAGAAAACAATAAAATAATTTTTTCAACCGGAATACATCTTTCTTTTTTAAAAAGATTCTATGATATTGGCAAAGGGAGGCTTGCTAAAGGGAAATTTAATAAAAGTAGGTATATCTTTGGTGCTTGTTCGGCTGCGGCATTCTATAAGCGTGACTTACTTGATGAATTGCATGAAGGAACCGGATACTTTGACGAAAGATTTTTTTTCCTAGTTGAGGATGTGGATTTATCTTGGAGAGCTAAGCAGCGCGGTTGGAAAGCAGTATATTATCCGGAAGCTGTATGTTCCCATGTCGGTAATAGCTCCCGAACGGATAGCGCATTAAGACGGTATTTTTGTTTTCGTAATCGTTACTTAATGATTAATAAGAATGAAACAGCAATCGGGAGAGTTAGAATATACAGCTGTAGTTTCCCGTATGAAATATCACGTTTTTTGTATCTTGTTTTTACAAATAAATATTTTTGGAAATCGTCACAGTTAAACTGGCACTAATGATCATCTAGTTTTATTTAATAAAAAATTTAAAAATATCATTGTTTTACAGGTTTAGATAAATATTTGTAACGATAAACAGCGATATAACGTATATTTTTAGTTGTATTAAGTTTAATTAGCAATATAATTAATAATCATGGAGGTGAGCCGATGAAAGTAAAAAAGGTAAATAAAAAGGCAAAGGTAAAGAAGGTAAATAAAACTACAAAAGCCAAGAAAAAACTTTCTCGTTACTGCCGATCAGGTAGAGTGTTGTGGTAAAAAATTTCTGAATCTGTTAGAATAGTTTTAACCGGCATTTTATAAAAATTAGGGCTATACGGGTGACAATTAAGTATAGCTTATATTCTTTTCTAGAGGTTGATTATTGCTAAGATCATTTTGCCAGTTGTTTTAGTTAATAAATTAGGTCGTTATATAGGTATTTCTACATCTACCGGAGATTTTTACGATTTAACTTTTGAAATTTATAGTTTGTTAGAAAAGTGGAGTAGAGAAATTTCGCTATTCCAAGGTATTATCACTAAACAAAGAATTATAACTCTAGGAAAAGCGTTTAATATTCCCTCCAGGATAATTAATAAGTTTCCTCTTCCCAAGAAAAAAATATCCTCAAAAACCGATGATAATCTATCCGCCTGTCTTACGGATTTAACCATTAATTTGACCTCAAATTGTAATCTGCGCTGCGTCTATTGTTGGAATGATCATGGTAAATACTCTAATTGGCGATTCCTAAAAGAACAAACTGAAAAATTTAAGAAAGACACCAGTGATACTCAGATGTCAGTAGAAACTGCCCTAAAAGCCGTAGACACTTTAGTCAAATTACGAGGTAAAGATAAGGATTTGGTAGTTGACTTTTATGGTGGGGAACCTTTGTTGAATTTTAAAACGCTTATGGCGACAGTAAATTATTGTAGAGATAATCAGTCTAAATGGAAAGTCAACTTCCATTTTTTATTGGCAACAAACGGGACTCTTTTGACTCCTAAAATAGCTACAGAGCTACTTAGTAAGGGGGTGCAAATTGCCGTTAGTATCGATGGTCCTAAGGCCATACATGATAATAATCGCCCGTTTATTAATCGCAAAGGAAGTTTCGATACTATTTTATTAAACCTTAAAAGAATGCCTAAAGCAGTCATGAAAAGGCTGGTCGGCCGTACAACGGTGACTCCATTTTTTACCGATATGATAAAGCTGTATGAACACTTGAAAGGTTTAGGTTTTGAGCGGATTGAGATTTTTGAAAGTGAAGATGCCTGCCATAAGATTTTACCCGGGCAAGAATCAAGTTTTTTTAATACAGAAGAAAATTATAAGCTTTTATACGAGGCATATGAAAAGCTAGCGTTGCGTTACATTGACGATGTTATTTCAGGGAAGTTAAATTACAGCAAAACTTTTTTCAATCGATTTTTTAAGTTGATGCAAAGATTATACTATAACCACGAAGTTTCAGGCGGATGTCCTGCTGCTAAGGGGCAGATTGCGGTGGCTGTTGATGGGGGGATCTATCCATGTACCTCGTTTCTGGGAATAAATGAATTCGAATTAGGGCATGTTAATTATGGCATTGATGGTAATAAATATAAGAAGTTTATCGAGAAAACAAATAAACGTTTTGAGTATTGCCAGAGAGACTGTGATTTATTCAGCCTTTGTCGTTCGACAGGTTCTTGTCTGAATGTTAACTATTTTTTTAATGGTGATCCCGCTTTGCCGCATAAGAAAAGTTGCGCCCTTTTTAGCGAAAAATTAGCATTAGCTGCCGCGAGTTTATCTATTCTTTCCGAAAAAATCCCCCAGCGGTTAGAACAACTATTTGGTTTCGATCCCATAGGTAGAAGAGGAAACAAATTATATTGAAAGAAGTTTTTTAAAGAAAAGATCGAGTTAACGCCTGATTTATATCTGTGGTCTGTTTGATGAGGCGTATTCTAATTTAAAAGCTTGATTTGTTAATAGGGGACAGTATAATAATTTAAGTAAATAAAACAGGTTATATGCAGGCAATTTCTGCAAAATGATTTTTCCCACCCGCGTAAGAAACAAAGGAATAACATGATGAAAAAATTGGTTTTAGTCAGGCCGCCCAGGCAGTTGTGGCCGTTTATAAATGAATCAGATAATTTTCTTCTGCCGCTTGGGCTGCCTTGTATAGCGGCTAGTGCCCGAGAAGCCTTCCCCGATCTTGTGGTAAAGATAATCGATTGTCCTCCGCTTAAGATAGGGTGGGAGAGCCTTAGGAAGATACTTGAGGAAGAGAAGCCTGATATGGTCGGGGCAGGGGAAGAGGCCTTGTATCATCTGGAGGCGAGTAGGTTGTTTTCTCTGGCTAAGGAAATAAACCCCAAAGTCATTAATGTCGCCGGCGGGCATTTTTTCTCCTGGATGGTCAATTATAGCTTTAAGAATTTCCCTATCGATGTGATTGTTAGATTTGAAGGTGAGGTAACTATAAGAGAGTTGATTGTAGCGATCAGACAAGGCAGGGGTCTTTCAGAAGTAAAGGGGATCGCTTACCGGGATGGCAATGATATTAAAGTGAATCCGCTGCGTCCGCTTATAAAAGACCTGGACACCTTGTCCTTGCCGGCGTATGACCTTATGCCGATGGGTAAATATTCTCCTTTTGGATATCTTTGGCCTCAGAGCGTGACCCTTGAACACTCCCGTGGATGTATTGACCGGTGTAATTTTTGTTCTCTTTGGACTTTTTGGGGGGAGCAGGTTAAAACTGATATTGAGAAAGGCGAGCTTGAGGTTATGCCCCGTTATAGAAGTAAAAGCGTGGACAGAATGCTTGAAGAAGTTGATATCGTTTATCAGAAGTACGGCAGACGTTATATTATTTGGGCTGACCCGACCTTTAATGTTGATCCTGAGTGGACGGAAGAGTTTTGCGATAAGCTTCTGACCAGAAAATATAAAGATTTATATTGGTGGGCTTTTTTGCGCGCGGATTTTACTTTACGTGATGAAAAGAGGGGAATACTCAGTAAAATGGTTCGCGCGGGCCTGGTGCATCCTTTGATCGGTATTGAACGGGTATGTACAGAAGATTTAAGAAAGGTTCGTAAATCCGTGTATTCGCGCGAAATGATCAAGGAAGTGTTTTCTATCTTTAAGAAAAAATACCCGCACGTATTCCGCCAGGGGACTTTTGTAACTTGTCTTCCTTTTGATACCAGAGAGTCAATGTTGCAGATGGTTGATTATGCCAAAGAGATCGATATAGATTATCCGGCATTTCACCCGGTCGCTCCGGTACCGGGGACTTATCTTTATCAAGAAGCCAAGGAGGGTGATTTTTTAGAAGAAAAGGATTTTACAAAATACGACTGGGCTACTCCTGTTTTACGTTCACAAACGGGTCTGTCTCAGGAGGAACTGGGAAAATTGAACATGGAATTAAACAAGCGCTATGTCTTGTATCGTCCGCACTGGTTGATTAGGGGGCTGTTCTCACGTTTTAAACATAAGCGGGGCCTTTACTGGTGGTTTTTCAGAAATACCGTGAAAATGATTATTTTGGGCATTAAAGATAGCATTTTTGGGAGTAAAAAGTCAGGAGCTACTGGTTTTATGCGTTTAAAAAAGCCAGATTGGTATGATAAATAATTGATACAACAGCTTTAAACAATAACAATCGACGGTAACGGTTAACTTAATAAAATTATGTTAGGTTTGAAAAGCAATCGAAATTTAAAGTTAGATAACTATAAGAATATCATTATTTTGGGATCTATCTTTATAGGGGCAGCATTGTTAAGGCTGTATGGATTGGGTAAATATGCTTTTTCGTATGATGAGGCAATTACCATTATGAATGGTGGGCATAAAATTTCTAGAACTCTTTATTTATTTGGAGCATTTGATACTGAATTATTAGTAAGGTATAAAGATATTTTGATGTTTTTTTTCGAAGATTTTATATATTTTTGGCAAAGAGTCTTTGGAGGATCAGAAACAATCCTGAGATTAACTTCGGTAATTTTTTCCTTATCGTCTATATATCTTTTGTTTGTTTTGGCAAAAGAGGTATTTAACCGCAAAGTTGCGTATATTGCAGTTTTGCTTGCTGCTATTTCTCCTTTTAGTATTTTGTATTCCCAGGAATTACGGCCTTATTCAGCCGTTTCTTTTTTAACTCTGTTGGTTATTTATTCACTCTTAAAGTTTACAGAAACCGGAAAGATCAGGTATGGTATTGTTTATGTTGTCGGTAATGTTATTAGTATTTATTTTCACTACATGTCTTTATTGGTTTTATGGGCGTGCTTTCTTTTTCAAGTATTTAATATCAAAAAATACAAACATATATTTAAGAAAATTGTTATTATTTATTTTTTAATAGCATCCTTGCTTTTGCCGCTCCTGTTGACTTGTTTCGCTAACGCAAGATTTATTTTTAACAATTTTATTGATAGCGAATTTAGCGAATTTCCAATCTGGGCTGGGAAAATTACTTTTTCACAGGTATTATTTACTTTAAAAAATTTTAGCATTGGCTATAATACAGATTTTTTTTCCGGATTGGGCTTATTAAGTTTTGCCATTTATGGCTTATTTTTTTTAACCGGGGTTTTTAAAGTTTTTTCTAATCCCAGAGCCCGGTTATTGGGAGTTTGTTTTTTTGTGCCTATCTTAACGCTATTTTTCTTATCTAAGCTCAAGCCTTGTTATGTCGACCGGTATTTATTTTCTGTATTTTATCTTTACATTTTGTTTATTGCCGTTGGATTGTCCAGAATTAAAAATCGGTTTTTGTTCACTTTTTTAATAGTGTTACTAGTAAGTTTTAATTTTTGCGGATTAAGAAACTATTATTTTTATCATTTGCCCACAGATGAAAAACAGCATATAGCGGTAAGTATTAAACCGGAAATCAAAGGTTTAACTGTAACCCTCGTGGCTAATTACGATCAGGGTGACAGCATTGTGAATACATGCAAGAATACAATTTTCCCTTTAAAGGCCTATATAAAGCATTTTACTTCGGATAAAAATTTGATTGATGAAGTAAATTCCGGCAAAGTTATATTTACCAGAAAAGGTAGGTTGCTGACTTTTAATTACGACAAAAGCTACCCGGATTCAATTTTGTCGACAGAGTACAAGGCGTTTGATGGTTCAGGCAGAACCGGTAGGCTCTGGGTAATATTTTCAGGCTGGCAGTTTAAGAATTTTGACGATCGTAATTATAAGATTGCTGAGATAATTGAACAAACACTAACTCGCGTTGAATGCCTAAAATTTAATGGTGCGTATTTATGCTTATTTAAGGCAAAAGAGTAGGTCTTGCTGGATTTATACGCTTAAAAGCGCTCAATTGGTACGAAAACCAGAATGGAGGATAATATGAGCAAGCCGGAAGAAAAAGCTAATAATCTAAAGAATAAACTAAAAAAAGTAAATAGTAAATGGCAGCTGATAAGCATTCTTTTTTTGAGGATTAAAGAAAAAAAGAAATGGTGGTTGTTACCCTTGTTTTTATTACTAATATTGCTGAGTTTGTTTACGAATATATTTAATAACCAGGCTATATTGCCAGCCATTTATTCTTTTTTTTAAATGCTAAGAAATAAACTATTCATTGCGGTTTGGATAATTTTATTGTTAACCTGTATTGAGGCTTTAAGTTATTTTATATTACCGGATGTAAAGTTAGATAGGATCGATTCGATATCGATAATTTTGGAGCAGGAACCTGTTTTATTTTGGAGAGTGCGCCCACATTTAAATACGGAATTTCAAGGAGTAAAAGTTGTCACCAATTCTTTAGGGCTTAGAAGTAAAGAATTTGCAATAAAAAAAGAAGAAAATGTATACAGAATAATCGTCTTGGGGGAATCTCCTACTTTCGGGTGGGGGGTTAATTTTGAAAACACTTATGCGTATTTGCTGGAAAGAAAATTATCAAACGATAACCTAAAAAAGAAGATAGAGGTTATCAATGCCAGCCAGATTGGTTATACAAGTTATCAAGGGCTGATCTTATTGCAAAATTATTTATTGAAATATTCTCCAGATCTGGTAACTATTCCTTATGTTCTTAACGATATTGATGTATACCGTTTCTATAGAAATGAAGGAATAAGCGATAAGGAATTATCTGTCCCTAGCCATTCTCTTGTAATGTTTAGTAATGTTATCGATAGAAGTAGATTTGTGGTCGCTTTAAAAAATTTTATGAAAAAAATTATTAATTCCAATGATCGGATTGCAGTATTTTATCTTAAAAAACAATTTAAATTAGCGAAAACACGTGTTTCGGCTGAAGATTATAAGGCTAATTTACTGAAGATAATTAATATCTGTAATGCAAATAACATAAAAGTTGTTTTTTTAAAAATGCCGGTAAATTTATCGCTGCCGTCTTTATCCGATCAAGAGAAGAAATTGCTTATGGATGGTAATAGTTGTAGCGATTTTTATTATGATCTTGCGCAAAATTACGATAAGCAGGGAGAATATCATCAAGCTCGATTTTATTATAATCAAGCTCGGGAATATAAAATTTTAGATTGTTACGCACAGAGCAAGGTTTACCATTCTATAGTGGATGAAGTTTCAAAAAAAAAGAATGTTCCCCTGGTGGATGTAGATGCGCTATTCGTGAGAACAGGGACTTATCAGGAATTATTTAACGGGTTGAATGACTCAATTCATCCGAATAGCAGGGGGCATGAGATTATTGCAGAAGCTTTATCTGATACTATCAAGAGTGTTTTTCTGAAAAATTAAAATTATGAAATATCTTAAATATGTTTTGAGTTGTTTTATTTGCCTTATCGCATTATGTTTGCCCTATAGATTAAGAATACTCTATTCCGAACTTATCGGTTGGATCATAAACTTTTTTTATAAAATATATGTAGGAATAATTAATTTTATTGTTAAGGAAACAGCTTGATATGGATAAAAAAGATAGAGTGGCAATTTTATATTCCGGAGGTACGGATTCTACATGCACCGCAGCGATGATTTCTGAGCGGTTCGGTTCAGTCCACATGTTGACGCTTAAAAGACTTGGATTTTATTCTATTGAAAATACTTTTCGTAACGTTGATATTCTTAGAGAAAAATTTCCTGCGGTTAAATTTTTGCATAAAATTATTGATACGGATCGGTTAGCAAGATATATAACCCGCCAAGATTTTGCTCGGAAGATATTTAGATATGGCTTTTTTACGCTTTCAAATTGCCTTATCTGCGGGCTTATTAATCATTTTGCAGCTTTAATTTATTGCCTAGACAATTCTATTTCTAATGTGGCAGATGGCAGTACACGGGAATGGTCATTTTTTCCTACGCATATGGAAAAAATAATTCTGGAGCTTAAAAGTATGTATGCTGAATTTAATATAAATTATGATACGCCGGTTTATGACTTTAATTTACCAAAGCATCCAAGATTTATTGATAAAATATTGCCGATGGATCAGTTAAAAGATGAACAAGAAGGGCAGAATACGACAGGAGAATATTTATTCAAATTAGGAATTTTGCCATTTTCTAATTTAAAAGGCAGCGTGATTGATCATAATATGCAGCCAAGGTGTTTCCAGTTTGTATTACACCATATATATGTTTTTTGGTTCTTTATGGTTCGTCATAATTATGACGACTATGAAGAGATAGTTTTGGATTTTTTTAAATATTCCATTAGCAGATTCGTAAAATGTTTTAATGATAACCCGGAACAACTAAAAAAGTTAATAAGTTACAGCCATTACTAAAATGAAATTAAGTATCCCCTCTAATTGGCAAAATGACCTTGTTGGTTCACTTAATCTTAGCAATGTCGATGAATTTTATGGAAAATTAAATTCTGACATTTTAGGAGGAGGGAGGCCTTCGAATATCTCACCGTATGTTTCAAAAAATAAAATTCAGGAAGAAATACAAAAAATTCACCAAAAAGGATGCCGGTTTAATTATTTACTAAATAGTACTTGCTTGGATAACCAAGAATTATCCATTTTTTTTCAGAAAAAGATTTTAAAGTTATTAGATTCGCTCACAAAAATCAATGTTGATTCTGTAACTGTTTCTTTGGTAAGCGTTTTAAAGATCATAAAAAATAAATACCCGCAATTAAAGATCAATGTTTCTACTATGGCCCAGGTCGATACGCCTGATAAAGCCAGATTTTGGGAGGATTTAGGCGCCGAAAAAATAACACTATATGAAGTAAGCGTTAATCGAAATTTTGAGTTATTAAAAAAGATTCGAAAAGCGACAAACTGCAAGCTACAATTGATCGCAAATAACGGATGTTTGCATGAGTGTCCTTTTACAGTTAATCATGGGTTGCTATGTTCGCATGCTTCTCAGAGAAATCATGTAAGTAAAGGATTTGTTCTAGATTTTTACAGGATTTTTTGCAGTTACCTAAGGATAAAAGATCCGGTAAATTTTATCAGAGCCGATTGGATAAGGCCTGAAGATATAAGATATTATGAAGATTTAGGTATTGATTCAATAAAATTGGTTAATCGCGGGATGACTACAGATGCTCTTAAAAACATTGTTAATGCTTATAGCAATAGAGAGTATGATGGGAACCTTATGGATTTATTCCCGAGCCCTTCAAAAAATCTAAATTTCAATAAACGTAATCTTTGGCATATTTTTTATTATTTTTTTCATCCTAAATTGGTAAATATTTTCAAACTCTTAAAGATAAAGAATATGTTTGATTATCTGGAAAAGAGTGTTTATATCGATAACAAAAAACTAAATGGTTTTCTTTTGTCTTTGCAAGATAAAAATTGCGGTAGCACTTTGTGTGATAATTGCTTATTCTGTAAAAAAATAACTGATCAAGCGGTTAAAATAAATGTTGACCTTAATGTTGTAAAGAAAATTGAAGAGGTCATTAATGATTTCATTTCGGGGAATTTATTCAGATATTTAAAAAATGAAAATACTACTGATTAATCCCAGCTCTTCTTTAATAAACAAAAGTTGGGCATATAAAAGGTTTTTTACACCGATTGCTCCACTGGGGTTAGCTTACATCGCGGGCGTTCTTGAAAAGCATAAGTTTAATGTGGATTTAATTGACCAATTTGCAACAAAGATTACAGACCAGGAATTATTTGAGCGTGTAAAAAGTTTTGCTCCGGATATCGTCGGTTTTTCAGCATTAACTCCTACCGTGCCTGATATAGAGAGGTTAGTCGCTGGCATAAGAAAGCTAAATAAAAGAATAACCGTAGTCTTAGGGAATATCCATAGTACTTGTTTTCCGGAAGAAGTTTTAAAAGAGAACCTCGCTGATGTCGTTGTAAGAGGTGAAGGCGAGTTATCCATGCTGGAGTTATGTCAACGCATGGACCAGGGGTTAAGCTGGGAGAATTTATCCGGAATCAGTTTTAAATCAGAAGGTAGAATCATCCATAATTTGGATAGGGAGGTTATCGAAGACCTGGATTCTTTGCCATTACCAGCCTGGCACTTACTCAATTTGGATAATTATAGGGAAGTTCCATTGGCAGCAATAAATAATTCCAGGGCTTTTCCGATCGCCGCTTCAAGGGGGTGTACGTATAGGTGCTATTATTGTTCCCAGGATAAAATTTATAAAAAGGTAAGGTTGCGAAACCTAAAAAAGGTTGTTGACGAGATGGAATTCTTTAACAGTAATTTAGGTATAAATTTTTTCGGATTTAGCGATGCATTTTTTCCGTTTGATGAAGAATCGGGATTAGAATTTTGTAGTTTGATAATGGATAAGGGTCTGGAAAAGAGGCTCAAATGGTGCACAGAAACAAGGGTGGATAAAGTGACTTCGGTTTTATTGAAAGCAATGAAGAAAGCGGGTGCGCATCTTATAATGTACGGTGTTGAGGTCGGCAACCAGAAAGTTTTAAATTCCGTAATGAAAGATGCTTCATTAGAGCAAGCAAGATTTGCTTTTAAAGAAACAAGAAGAGCCAAAATTTTAAGCCAAGGCCTCTTTATATTAGGCTTGCCAGGAGAAACAGTAAAAACTTGTAATGAAACCATTAAATTCGCTAAAGAACTTGATTGCGACATTGTGAAATTTAATCTTGCTATGCCATATCCGGGATCACAGTTTTTCGAAGATTACAAGAATTTATTGAAATGGCAGAATAAAGAAAAATTTACTAGTTGGCATGATTGGTTGAATATACAGGGGGATTTGATTTATACTCCTGAAGGAATTGATGGGGATACGTTAAGGCGCTTGCAGAGAAGGGCAATGTTTGAATTTTATGTAAGGCCCAGGGTTATCTTTCGGAATATCCTAAAAAGAACAGTAACTTTTAAGAATATTTTTTTTGGAGGCGTTTGGCTGTTGTGCCTACTTTATTTCGAGGTTAAGGCTAATTTAATTTCGTTTATGACAGGTAGGAAAAAAAGACTGCAAGGATAAAGAGATGGAATTTAGTATCCCAACTAATTGGCAGGAAGATTTTATAAGCGGCCTCTCTTTCTGCGATGAAGAAAATGAGATTAAAGAAGTTTATGGGAAGCTTTTTTTAGATGATGTGGGAGGAGGCAGGGTTGCATCCGGGCTGCCATTTGTTTCTAAAAAAGCAGCGGAAAGGCATATTGAGCAGCTAAAAAAAAATAGGTATAAATTTAATTATCTTTTAAATGCTATTTGTTTAGATAATTTTGAATTTACATCTATTGGCCAGAGAAAGATAGCGCGTTTACTTGATTGGCTTACAGATATCGGTGTTGATTCGGTCACCGTATCGAATCCTTATCTGGCAATGTGGGTTAAAAGAAATTATCCGTTTTTTACTATGAGTGCTTCCGCTATGGCGAATATCGATTCGGTAAGAAAGGCTAGATTTTGGGAAAGCCTGGGGGTAGATAAGATTACTTTTCCCGGGCCAGTGGTTAACCGCAATTTCCCCTTGCTTAAACAATTGAGAGGCTCAGTTAAATGCAAGATACAGCTGATTGCCAACAATTCATGTATATGCAATTGTCCAACTTATATTGGTCACGCTTTAATGAGTTGTCATGCTTCGCAGAAATGGCACAAATCTAAAGGTTGGATTTTCGATTATTATGTAGCCATGTGCAGGCTAGCCAGGTTAAATGATCCATTTAATTTTATTCGTGCAGATTGGATTAGGCCAGAAGATGTCGATTTTTACTCTGGCCTGGGAGTAGAGAGTATAAAATTAGTAGATAGACGTTTGTCAACGGATATGCTTTTAAAAATTGTCAGCGCTTATCAGGCAAGGGCCTATAGAGGTAATCTAGCAGATTTGTTCCCGGTATTACAAGGGAAAAGCTTTATTTCTCATAAAGATTGGTTCAGGAAGATACTCTATTTTAGAAATATATTTACCGTTAATCCCTTTAAAATTGTTAAATTTTCGAGCTTACTATCTAAAATTGAAGTCTTTATAGATAACACAAAATTAGACCTTTTTCTAAAAAAATTGCCTCAGGAATGTGATTTAACCTCTTGTAAAGAATGCGGTTATTGTAAAAGAGTCGCCATGGAAGTGGTTAGCATAAATACAAATTATTTAGAAAACATGCTGCGTAATTACCAGGATATATTTGATAGTATTTTTGGTAATCGTTCCGGACAAAAATGAAAAAGATCCAAACAGATATTGCCATCTTAGGCGCTGGTCTTACAGGTTTAGCGATAGCGGATTCTCTTAAAAAAAGCGGTTTGCATGTCACTTTATTAGAGAAAGAAAATGTTATAGGAGGTTTGGCTAAAACAGTAGAATTTAATGCTTTTAGGTTTGATTTAGGCGGGCATCGCTTGGACCTAAGAAATAACGATTTGTTACAATTTATTAAAGAAATTATTAATGCTGAGGACTTGTCCTATCAGCGTAGAATTAGCAGCGTATTTTTAAAAGGAAAATATTTAAGATATCCGCCACAAATGCACGACCTGTTAACTTATAAGCTTTCTAATGTTTTTAAATTTGTTTGCGATACGATTAGCATGCCGATGATAAAAAAAGAAGAACCAATTCTAAAAAATTGGTTAATTTCGCGGGTAGGTTCTACTATTCATGATGTATATTTTAAGGATTATACTAAGAAAGTTTGGGGTTTGGGGACGGATTACATGTCTTCAGACTGGGCAGAAAGAAGAATCGGCAAGATTACTAAGGGGAGTTTGGTAAAAAATGTTTTTAAAAATTTTAATGATAATAAAGAAAATGTATCGAAGTTTTATTACCCTGTGGAAGGAATCGGGGAAATTTGTCAAAGGTTAGCTAAAAGAATTAACGCAAAGATAATCTCTAATGTCGAGATAACCAAAATTAATCATAAAAACGAAAAGCTTTCTAACTTAACTTACCGGAAGGATGAGGTAGAATATGACCTTTCTTTTAGGCAGCTTATTTCTACAATACCGGTTACATCTTTATGCCAATATATTTTTCCGTTAACTTTATCTCAAAATAATTCTTTGTTTAAATCTGTTAATCACAGAGATTTGATATTGGTATTTTTAATTTTGGATCAGGATAGGGTATTTAAAGACCATTGGGTATATTTTCCACAGTTAGAAATACCTTTTTCTAGGATTAGTGAACCAAAAAATTGGAGCTCTAAATTGGTTAGTAATAATAAAACCTCACTTAGTGTCGAGCTATTTTGTAATCAAAATGATGTTTTGTGGAACAGCAGTGATGAAAAAATAATGGATTTGGTTATTGCGGATTTAGGAAATTTGGATATTATTCAAAAATCTAAGATAAAAGAGGCATTTGTTTTGCGCGTTCCCTTTGCCTATCCTCTTCTCCATTTGGGGTACAAGCAAGGCCTGAATATGATAATTGAACAGCTTGCTTCATTTAAAAATTTAATTTTAGCCGGAAGGACGGGCACTCATTCCTATTACGATATGAATGAATGTTTGTTTGACGCGATGGCGTCAGTGAAAAAAATAATAAGATTATTGAACTGATACAAGTCCCTTAGAATAATTCGTCTATTAATTTTGTTTTATTCTTTTTATGTATTTTAAATGTTAAAATAAAGCCAGCAAAAGTGTTATTCAAAAATTAATTTTTTACGACTATGCCTACAACTAATCCTGCAGCATTGTTTTGTAAACGACATAAGTTTTGCTCACCGTTTTTTTTCTTTACGGTAGTTCTTGTTTTATTTGTTACGCTTACCATTTTCTACAATTTAGGAGCTTATAGCCTAAGGGGGTTAGATGAGGCTTACACTGTGCAGATTGTAAAGAGCTCATTTTCCTGTCTTAACTCAGGAATTCATGGAACAGATAAATTAAAGTGGCAAGTTGACATACATGATCCAATGCATATTTTTTTAACTGCTGCAGCTTTTATGTTGTTTGGAGAATCAGAGTTTTTCGCCAGATTATTTCCGGCAATTTTCGGTGTTTTGACATTGTGGATTACTTATTTATTTGCAAATTCTTTGTTTAAAAATAGAAAAATCAGTTTGATTTCAGTTTTCATATTAATAACTAGCTATGCATTTGTTTATAATCGCGGGATTAGGGCGGTTGATGGTGAAATAATTCTAACATTTTTTTTATTAGTTTTTTTGTTTTTTATTTGGAAAGGCATAGATAACGCAGGATATTTTTATTTATCTTCAATTTTCTTAGGTCTTGCTGCTTTGTCTAAAACCCCATGTTTGCAGGTAGTCATAGCGTTTTTAATCGCTATTCTATTTCAAGTTTTTTCAAATAAGCTTAGAAGTCGAAAAGAGTGGTTTATCTGGTTAGTAATTTTGTTTACTACTTTACTGCCCTGGTTAGTTTATTTGTTGTTTTCAGGAAAAATATTAGAGTATTTACAGTTTTTCATCCTGGTTGCATATACGAACTTACCCATATTTGGATTTTTTAAATCTAGCCTTATGGATAAATTCGCTTTTGAACTTCCCCATTATATTGCCAGCATGTATTTCTATGTTATTGAAATTGGTTTTTTCCCCTGGAGTTTAATTTTGTTCCCAACAATCATATTAGCTTTTAAAAACATATTCAGCAAAAACAGGGAAAAACAAAATATTTTAATTTTAACTTGGATTATTGTCGTGGTTTTATTTATGACTGTAGCGTCTAGCCATAAGACATGGTGGATTAATTATACGTTTCCAGGATTAGCGATTTTGGTTGCCAGGTTCATTTACGATATTTGGTCGTCTCAAAGAGCCAAGGAAGTTTTTATAACTTTTGTTGTTTCTTGGTTAGCTGCTATTTTAATTATTTGTCGGCCAATACAAATTATTCAATTGCAGTATTCACCGGTGCCTTTTTTGGAAATAAGCGGCATTAGAAATGGTTTAACTTATTCTATAGAAAGTAATGTTCTGTTGATAATATTTTTGTTAACTTTATTTATATTCATTTTTCAGGAAATTATCTTAGTAAGATTTAAGTTTGTACCGGTAGTTAAAGATTTTATAAAAAAAGCGGTTATCATCTGGATATTTATAATTGCGGCAAATACCACCTTTAATCAGTTAACTGTTTCGAATTTTAAGTCAGATATGCACAGTATTTCCGACATGCTTAATGTTTCAAAGATCAAATTGAGTGAAATTGTTTTGTGTGATTTAAATTTATTAGAAATAGAAAATACATTAATCCCGCACCGTAATGAACTCTGGAGCGATAGCTATTATTTAAGGCGTATTAAATTTCCATTTAAAGAAATATCGAAGGAAGATCTGTTAAGATTGGCAGAGAGAAAAGATTATTTTAAATATGCTCAACTATTTATCTCTAAGAGAAAGTTAATGTCCGAAGCGGTAGGTATTCCCGGTCTTCTAGCAAAATTAAACATTATTTTTAATGGAAATGACTACTGTCTTTTTAGTTTTAAGCAATGAAGAGAAAACTTAGTATATATATCTTGATGTTTTTATTTTTCGGGTTTGGATTATATATATTTATTCCAAACATAGTTTCAAATATACCGCTTGCTTTTTTACCTGATTTGCCAGGTGACCTGCAGCCAAATATTTATTTTAAGTATAATATAAATAGTTTTCCTTCTGCTAGCGCAAAGAAAGCCTATATTTATAAAGATTTTTTTTATCAAGTTAATTCATTGGGATTCCGCGGACAGGAAGTTAATCTTAAGCGGGAATTAAAAAAGATTATATTGCTGGGGGACGGTTTTGCGTTTGGTACAGGGTTAAATATAGGCGAATCTATAAGTGAAAAATTAGATACTAAGCTAACAAATTTTTATGGTAAAGATAAATTTGTGGTATTAAATGCAGCTTTGCCCGGGAGCACAATAAGCGATAATTTAAGTTATATGTATGAAAAGGGCTATAGGCTAAGGCCAGAAACGATAATTTTATTTGTTTCTCCGGGTGACGTGTGGGAAATGCTTAGGCCGGGATTATACCGAGATAGATGCCGTGAATTTGCGCGATCTAAATTGCTGGCAATTAAATGGTTACTTACGAGCAGGGATTATGTTTTAAATGATCAGACAGTGTGGGATAACTACTTTGTAAAAAAACTAGCTTTACCGAAAAATGAGCTTAAAAAACTAGCACTTAAATTATACTGGGATTCATTTTTAAAGCTAAAACAACTGGCTGAGAAATGGGAGGGGAGTATTGTAGTGGTTATTGTTAATTCAGATTCTTTAGAAGGGGAATTAAAGATTTTGTTTGATGAAGAAAAAATTCACATCCTTATGGTGGATAGCATTTTAAAGCCAGAATTTGATTGGAATGCGACAGTTGCCGGTAGAGGTGAGATTAATATGTTGCCGTGGAAATTAGAAGATGGGCATTTTGGCCCAAAGTCTGCAGATAGAATATCTAAAATCTTATTTGAATTAATAGTTAATAAGAAAATTAATACAAATCTCGCCAACAAATAATACAAGTTGGTAAGTTAAAGATTATTTTAAAAAGACGTTTCGGCTAACTTCTTAGCTAAAAAATCTGCAAATACCTTGTTCCCTAAGTCTGTTCGGTGCGTAAGGTCTTTATAATGCGCGCTGTCTTTCGGAACGACATTGGACATATCAATAAATATTACATTATTGCGCTCAGCAACTTTATGCATAATTCGGTTATATGCTTCGATAGTTTTTAGTGCTCCTGCGGCTGTAAAATGGGTGAAATATAGATTATAAAAGTTACTTAATTGATTCTTTTCTTGGGTGGAATAGCGCTCTGGCGCAATGCCGCAACTTAAGATAACCACTTTACAGCCCATGCCTTTACTTAAAAGAACAAGGGATTCTAATTTAGTTTCAAAAGCCGCCAGGCCTTCTTCAGGGGGCTCGGAAATTTTATTTTGTTTAAAAAATCTAGAACTTAGTATATCAAAAAGCATCACTATTCCAACTTTTGCTTTAAGGTAGGTATATGCCTGTTTTGTAAAAAAGTAATTTGTAGATTTGTAGCTTTTTAAATAAAAAGGGGTTAATACTTCTTCGATGTCGTCTATATTGTGGTCAATGATCAGCATATCTGGTTTTAACTTTCTCCAATCTAAAGCAAAATTCATTAAAGAATTCAGAATTTGACTGCCACTTACTGCCGCATTGATAACTTCGAATTCTCTAACACTATAATTCTTTCTTAATTCTTTCTCTAAAATTCCCGGGAAGGTTGTTTCATCGCTAGATCCAGAAAGAGTGGGTGAACTACCTAGGCAGAGTATTCTATAGTTGCCCGCTGCTTTGCTTACGGGTGTTTGTCTATATTTCATTCCCCAGCTATTTGTGAAGAAATTAAATTTTTTTACCGAGGAATTAAAGTTCGGCAAGTAGTATCTTCGATTGTAAAAATCATGGATAATAACACTATCTTCTTTACGCTCGACAAGCGCTTTTTGAAAATTAAAATAATCTTTTAAGTAATCTTTAAAATTATATTTGAGTGAATAATAAGCTTTATTTTGGTATGCAGTATGGAAATTATAGAAAAAAACTATAATCCTGGAGATGAATTCGAGCAGAATAAATATGATAATCAAAAAGATAAATTTTTTCATACCACGATTTAGTTAAATTAAGATTTAGAAGGTAGTTACATTAAATTCACAATTTTGTAGTTAATTATCACACTTTTGCTAAAATTAATCAAGAAAATTGTGGGCAATTTTTTAAAAGTTTTTTAACAGAAAAGTAACGGTTATTATCTTGCCTAAGAGTATGTACTTTGATATAATTATTCACAAGTTGTTATTAAGAATCAAAAATCTTATTGGTAAACGTTTTTATAAGCGCTTAATTTACATAAATTAAAAAGGGGGCGAGGATGAGGATATTTGGAATGGGTATTCAAGAGTTGTTGTTGATTTTGTTGGTTTGTTTGCTTTTTTTTGGAGCGAATAAACTTCCGGAAATCGGAAGGTCTATAGGAAAAGCGATCCAAGAGTTTAAGAAAGCAATCAAAGAGGATAAATCAAACATCGAAGGCGATAACACAAAACCGTAATTTTTGTTATACTTGAGCTCTTAGCGGATTTATGGAAAATAAATTGACTTTGCTGGGGCATATTAGTGAACTCAGATATAGACTAATTATTTCCCTGCTTGTGTTTTGTTGTTCAACCGCAATCAGCTTCCCTTTTTCTCAGGTATTGTTAAATATTTTAAGATCACCCGCCTCAAAATTTATAGAAAAATTTGTGTATTTTAGTCCCGAAGGGGCGCTTACAGTTTATTTACGACTGTGTTTTTTTTCCGGGTTTGTTATTTCGTTCCCGTTTATCTCCTACCAGTTGTGGCTTTTTATTTCACCCGCAGTAACAGCTAATTTTAAAAAGAGCGTATTTTTATTCACCTTATTTTCTTTAACAGCGTTTTTATCCGGATGCCTCTTTGCCTATTTTATATTTTTACCGGCGGCTTTAAATTTTCTTTTTAATATCGGTAAAGGTGTTTTAATTCCCGTTATATCCGCGAATAATTATTTATCTTTTGTGACCACAGTAATTTTAGGGTGTGGGATTATTTTCCAGCTTCCCGTCGTAGTCTATATTCTTTCTTTCCTGGGAATTTTAAGCCCAGCTATGCTAAGAAAGAATTTTAAGGTTGCGATGATTGTTATGCTAATTGTCGCGGCCATAATTACTCCGACAACAGATATTTTTAATATGCTTTTGTTTGTTCTGCCGATGATCATTCTATATGAGATTAGTGTTTGGGTGTCATTTTTTACTAGGCTTAAAAAAAGAGGATAAATGAAACCTAAATTAGTACTTTTTTTTGATGCATTGCAAAAAAGGGCAGTTTCAAGAAAAGATTTTTTTAAGCTTTGTTTACTTGGCTTTTTATCTGGGATATTTTACAAAAGCCCCTTATTAGCTTCTCTTCCGGATAAGCAGCTCAGTTTTAATGGGAGGCGGAAGAAGGGCTTAAAAGGTGATTTTGACTTAGTAGCTGCAAATGGGGATGATCCATTTAAAACGACTGTAAAAGCGGTTGAAGCCATGGGGGGAATGGGAAAATTCGTAAAGAAGGATAGCGTCGTTTTAATAAAGCCCAATATCGGTTGGGCAAGTAGCCCGGAAAGTGGATCTTGTACAAACCCTCAGGTAGTAGCGGCATTGGTGGAACTGTCATTTAAGGCAGGGGCAAAAAGAGTGAATATTTTTGATATCCCGTGTAATAATCCTAAAATGAGTTATGCTACCAGCGGGATAGGCAGGGCGGCTTTTGAAAAAGGTGCCAATGTTTATATTCCTGACGATTGGGATGTAATCAGGGCGAAGTTTGAGTATGATTCTCCCATGGAGGGGTGGCCAATTTTAAGGGATGCGATTGAATGTGATACGTTTATTAATGTGCCTGTCCTTAAGCATCATGGGATGACTAGGCTTACGCTATCAATGAAGAACCTTATGGGGGTTTGTGCTGGGAACCGCGCTAGTATACACAACGAAATTGGTAGAAAGCTTGTTGATTTGGCTGATTTTCTTAATCCAGAGCTAACCGTTATGGATGCTTTTAGGGTATTGATAAGAAATGGTCCACGGGGGGAGAATGAAAATGATATAGTGGAGAAGAAAACTATTTTAGTATCTACGGATACTAGCCTTGTTGATTGCTATGCCTGTAAGCTCGTTGGAGTTGATCCGTCTGAAGTTCCTTACGTAAGCTGTGCTATTGAACGTAAATTCGGTATTACTGATATCGAAACAGCTTCGATAAATTATTTGAAAATATAAATGTGAAAAAAATAGTTATTCTCCGGAAAATTTCCCAGGCTTTTTCGCTAATAATATTTTTCGTTATTATTTTATTTACGGCTTACCCGCTTTTACCCTTTTGGCCATCCGCGCATATCTTTAAAATAAGTCCGTTACTTATGATTATTGTTTCTATAAGTCAACGCATGATTATCCCCGGTTTAGTTTTTTCTTGTATATTGCTGGCACTAACGTTTATTTTTGGGAGATTTTTTTGCGGCTGGGTTTGTCCTTTAGGGGGGATAATGGATATAGTTGGAAGCTTTAGAATAAAACACAGAAAGGGTACCCCGTTTTTTCATAAAAAATTAATTTTTCTAAAGTTCTTTGTACTTTTGGTGATTTTGTTTTTTTCTTTTGCGGGGGCGCAAATAGCGTGGGTTTTTGACCCGATAGTTATATTCGCGAGATTTATTTCGTTTAATCTCTTGCCGTTTATTTTTTTGATGGCACAAAATTTTTTAGTATTTTTGGTAAGAATAACCGGATTCTATAGCCCTTTATTAGACCTATATCACAATTTTAAGGCATCAGTATTCTCCGGAAGCACCTATTTTTTATCTCATGCTTTAAGTATATTTTTTGTGTTTTTATTGGTTTGCCTTTCGGTTTTGATTACAAAAAGGTTTTGGTGCCGCTATTTATGTCCGTTAGGGGCGTTATTTTCTCTGGTTTTAACAATGCGGCAAAAGAGAGATGTTGTTCGAGGATGTCAATATCGCGATTCATGCGCTAATAAGTGTAGGATGGGAACTTTGAGGTGCGGTTTAGGTAACATTGATAGAGAATGTATTCTTTGCGGAGATTGTATTTATGACTGTCTAAATAAAAATATAATAAAGAAAAATGAAAACTTAGGTTCAAAGGGCCCTAGTTTAAAAATCAGTCGACGGAATTTTATTTTTATGGCATTTTCCACTATTTCGGCCTTTCGTTTTATTGCCGCTAAAGAAGCAAACGAGAGTAGTAATATTATAAGGCCACCGGGGGCATTACGGGAAGATTATTTTAATGCTCAATGCGTGCGTTGTGGCAATTGTATGAAGGTTTGCGTTACCGGTGGTTTGCAACCGCTTTTGTTTGAAAACGGGGTAGAAAATTTATGGACGCCGCGGCTTATTCCTGAAATAGGTTATTGTGAATATACCTGTGCTCTTTGCGGTCAAGTTTGCCCGACAGGTGCGATTAAGAAAATGAAAATCGATGAAAAGAAAAAAGTAAAAATCGGCCTGGCGAAAATTAATCAGCAACTTTGCCTGCCTTATGCAAAGAATAAACAGTGCATAGTTTGCCAGGAACATTGTCCGGTCCCGGGTAAGGCAATTAAGCTAATGGGAAAAACAGTTTACGATTCCGGGGTGCATAAACCATTTGTGGATATTGATTTATGCATAGGCTGTGGAATTTGTGAGAATAAATGTCCGGTTTCTCCAGTAAAGGCGATTAAGATTTTTCCAAAAATAGTTTAGTTCAAATGAATAATTTTCAAAAAAGTATTGGGTGTGTATTGGTGAGTGTAGTTTGTCTATGCTTATCGGTGCTTGTTTACAATTATAATTATGTAAATTTATTTGCATACGCAAACGATTGCAACAGTTCTTCTTGGGTAAAATCTGGTTTACTTTCTGATAGCCAAAAGCAGGTTTTTATTACGGTTAATGGAGAAAAATTTAGTAAGAAAGATAAAAGAGGGTGGTCTTTGCTTATGTATGCTATCGCTTCTGGAGAAAAGGCAAAAGCAACACAACTTATTTCAAATGGTGCGGATGTAAATGCTCGGTCCGTTGCCGGCGTTACTCCTTTGATGCTTGCGCTGCGATCAAATGCAAAGGGAATTGTTAAGCTCCTTATTTTAAAAGGAGCGGATGTAAATGCAAAGGATAATACTCAAAGGTCAGTTTTAATAAAGGAAATTCTTTCCGGAAACCAGGATGTTGAAATGATAAGGCTGCTTATCTTAAAAGGTGCGGATGTTAATGCCAAAGATGTCTATGGTATGACGCCACTACTATTTGCAGTTGACCTTGGCAGCAGGGATATTGCGGAAGCCTTAATCTCTAACGGTGCTGATTTAAATGCACAAGAGAATATTTCCGGGAAAACATCTTTAATTGTTGCGGCGTATCTTGGCCATAGAGATATAGTTGAGTTATTGTTATCTAAAAAAGCGGATATTGATGTAAAAGAAATACACGGCAGGACAGCTTTAATGAATGCCGTGTTTTCGGGGAATATTGAAATTGTTAAAACATTGATTCTAAAAGGAGCCGACGTAAAATTAAAGGATAACGCTGGAAGAGATGCTTTAGGCTGGGCAAAAAACTTTAAAGATGAGGGGGTAAAATATAAAAAAATAATTAAAATAATCGAAAATACGCTGGTTAAGGTGGGGCGAAAATAGTCTGTTATGTTGCTTGTTTCCGATTGATGTTAGGGAAGTAAATGGTTTATGGGCAGTTAATTGTTAAATTGTTGTTGAGATTTTTATATCCAATTGACAAAATCATTGCTGCTGTTATATTAAATAGTACAATATCAAGTAGTTATTCGGCTTTCAACTCTGTTAAATTTAAAAGGAGGGGATAAATTGCTTAAAAAAATAGTTTTTCAACTATTAACCCTGCTGATTTTCCCTTGGTTAGTTTATGGCGCAACAGTTACTTTAATGAATGGTGACGTTCTGGAGGGAGAAATTATTGAAAAAACAGATACTTATTTAAAGTTGGGTATGGATAAAGGCGTAATTACGTATTCTCCGGAGGAAATTAAAGATATTCAGGAGGGAATATCTCCTAGCAAAGTGCCTGCGGATAATCTGGAAGCGAGGAAGAATACTTTGGATTTTGATTTAAAAATGAAGGAGACCGAAGAATATATTATGGCGAATGACTTTGCCAACGCACAGCTAAAATTGGAAGAACTGCAAAAAGCATACCCGGATAATTCAGTTGTTTATTCTGAACTTGCTTTCTTAAGCTATCGGTTAGGCGATTACCAAAAAGCTTTAAATTTCGGTGAAAAAGCAGCTCAGCTGAATCCGCATAATTTTGCAGCTTACGGTGTTTTAAGTATTGTTTATTATATTGATGGGCGTAAAAAAGAATCTGAAGAGGCACTTATAAAAGCTAAAGAAATTGCAGTGGAAAATGGCCAGCCGGATGATTTGGTAATTCAAGGGGCAGAAAAAGAATTAAACAGAATCAAAAGTTCTAAGAGTGATTTCTAGTTAACCCGCTATAGATGAGTACAATACTCTAGATTCAATAATGCGTAGCTTTTTGCAATTTATCTTTGGAATAAGAGTTTTTTTTCGGTCCCCGTCTTTAAGAAACTATCGTAAAATAATTAATTTTATATTTAGACGTTATCTATTACAAAAACCGATACCCTTTTCGGTGGTTTTTGCTTTAACTTATCGTTGCCAATGTAATTGTGTACATTGTTCGGTAGGAGATTGCAAGAAATACAGTGATGAATTATCTGACCAAGAAGTAAAGTCGGTAATTGATTTTATTGATAACTGGGGACCAGTAAAAATAACCTTTTTTGGAGGAGAACCTTTACTTAGAGATCACTTGGTTGAATTTGTTAGCTATGCTTCTAAAAGAGGGATAAGGGTTTCTTTAGACACCAACGGACTTTTATTAAATGAAAAATTAATCATCGATTTAAAAAAATCAGGAATAGCTAATATCAATATTAGCTTAGATAGCAGTAGTGAATCTCTGCACGATGCATTAAGGAAAAAACAAGGTTGTTTTCAATCGGCAATCAGAGGAATTCAGTTGTGTGTCAAATATAGAATTCCTTGCCTTATTTCAACATATGCATCAAAACGTTCCATAAAGGAAAATGATCTTAAGAAAATAATCGCATTGGCCAAAAAGATTGGGGCAAGTGGCGTAAAAATCCTATTTCCAATACTTTCTGGAAAATGGAGGGAAGCGGATGAAGAAAAGCTAAATTTTACAGAAGAAAAATATGTGCATAGTTTTTTAGATCCCTTGTTTGTCTATATAGAAGATGCTTTGGAAATGGTTAAAAAAAATGGTAAAGGTTGTTCTGCGTTAGAGAGGAATTTAGTTTATATCTCTCCCTATGGGGATATTCAGCCATGCCCGGCTATCCCAATCACTTTCGGTAATATTCGCGAAGCAAATATTAAAAACATCGTTGAGCGAATGTCCAAGCATTCATTTTTCAAAAGATATAAATCATGTCAAGTATGTTTGATGAACGATGATAATTTTAGGAGGACATATTTTTCCATTAAGAAGGATAAAATTTTGCCTATAAATGTTGAAGAAATTTAATTATAAGCTTGGGCATATTTATCTTATATTAAAGATTTTCTTTCAAACAGCCCCTCGCCATCTATACTTAAAACTTTTATTAAATACATTAAAAAATTTTTTACGTTTATACACCCCTTCCTCAGCTGTTTTAGCCCTCACCTATAAATGTCAATGCAGGTGTATACATTGTTCCGCAGGATTTTATAAAAAAGATTTTTCAAACGAGTTATCCACTAAAGAATGGTTTAATCTTTTGGATGATATCGCGGATATAGGAGTGCCAAGAATTAATATTACCGGTGGAGAGGCTTTACTTAGAAGTGATATTTTTCCGATCATTGAATACGCTAGCAAAAAATTTATTGTAATTCTTGAAAGTAATGGACAACTGCTTACTCAAGAAAACCTTGAGAAGTTAAAAAAGTCAAAGGTTTCGTGCATTGCGGTAAGTCTGGATGATTTTGATCCAGACAGTCACGACAGGATGAGAAATCTCGAGGGATGTTTTCAAAATGCTGTGCAAGGGATTCTAAATGTTAGAAGTTATAAAATACCCTGCATATTGTCTACTTACGTTACTTCGGAAAAAGCAACGCCGGAGTATCTGAACAAAATAATTTCTTTAGCTAAACAGTTAAAAGTACAGGCAGTTAGGATTCTACCATCAAGGCCCGCGGGCAGTTTCTCTTGCCGTACAGATTCATTGTTAACGAAAGCCCAAGAAGATGATTTAATTAATTGTATTGATTCAAGAAAAGCTTATTATAAAGGAATACCTTCACCAAAGCAGTGTGGATTATTTTGCAAAGCCACTTTTTATATTTCTCCATACGGAGAGGTACAGCTTTGCCCCTATCTTCCGTTTTCTTTCGGTAATATAAATAACTCTACTCTTTTCGAAATTCTAAGACGAATGTGGAAGCATGCTATTTTTAATAGAAAACATAAGGATTGTTTAATTTTAAATGATAACTTCCGTAACGAAAAAATTACTCCTTTTTTAAATAAAGATTATGTTTTTCCCATTGAGATATAGTTACGCGTTATTAGCTTATCCAGCTGTATATTGGCTATGGTTAGTTAAATCAAAATGGATTTAGAGTAAAAAGCACGCGTATGGAATTTGACCATTGAATATCCAGGTGTCTTTTAAAAAAATGGGAAAACCACGTTTGTTTATTTTTATGCTCGTTTTTGTTTAAAGATTACTTAATTAACAGTTCGGTTCCGGATAAGCTGACCGCTTATGAAAAACATTCACCGGGAATATTTTTTCGCTAATTATGATTGCCGGTTCATTGAAGAAGTTATTTAAAAAACCTCCATTTTTATTACCATGTTTTTATTTTGTTAATATTATTATGCTTCATGAAGAGTAAAATATTCAGCAAAAACCATCACGCTAAAAATAGGAATACAGATGCATATCGCTTTTGTGCATAATTATTACGAAAATTTAGGTATAGAATATGTTTCCGCATATTTAAAAAGTGCCGGCCATAAAACGAGCATTGTTTTTGAACCCGGGCTTTTCGGGTCTTTTTTTGCATATAATACATTAGCGCAGAAGCTGTTTAGTTTTAAAAAAGAAATCATTAGAAAAGTAGCGATGCTTAAGCCCGACATCGTTGCTTTTTCAGTGATCTCTGATAATTATGCTTGGGCCTGTGAATCGGCTCGGGAAATAAAAAAAAGGCTTGGCGTGCCTGTTGTTTTTGGGGGAATTCATCCGTCTTCTGTACCGGAACAGGTGATTAAAGAAGATTTTGTTGATTTTATAATTATTGGTGAGGGAGAAGAGGCTTTTTTAGAATTAGTTGTTTCACTGGAAGATAAAAAGCAATTCGGTCATATAAAGAATCTAGTATATAAAAGCAATGGGAAGACAATGATAAATAGCCTTCGGCCGCCTTTACAAAATTTAGATCGGCTGCCGTTTCCTGATAAGGATATCTTTTTTAATGAATATGCCGGGCTAATTAATACCGCCTATACGATTGTCGCCAGCAGAGGATGCGCATTTTCCTGCTCGTATTGCGTAAACAGCGTGATAAATAGGATCTATCCTAATGGGGCGTATTATAGAAAAAGAAGCGTGGATAATGTAATTAAGGAATTAGAATGGGCGAAGGAAAGATATCAAATCCAGAAGGTGACTTTTTATGATGATGATTTTACACTTGATAAAATTTGGCTAAAAGACTTTTTGATAAAGTATAAAGATTTGATAAAATTGCCATTTTTTTGTTGTATTCATCCATCCAATATTGATGAATATACCGTAAAATTATTGGTAGATTCAAATTGTACAACCGTAAATATTGGTATTCAAACTTTCTCAGAAGAGATTCGAAAAAGAATTCTAAATAGAGTCGGTGGTAATAAGGAAATTATTGAGGCATTGAGGATTTTAGGAAAAACAAAAATTTTTGTTTATAGCAATGTTATGCTGGGCTTGCCTGAACAAACAGAAGAAGAAGTTCTCAAAACACTAGAATTTTGTTCTCAAAATAGAGCAGATATCGTTTCTACGTATTGGTTAAGGTATTACCCAAAAACTACGGTAATCGATATTGCCAGGAAGCTTGGTTTTTTGTCAGATGCTCAGATCGAAAATGTCGAAAAAAGCCGGCATTATTTGCCTTATGCAGTAAAAGGGAGCACGTTTGATAAGAAGATCAGTAAGATTGGTAATTTAATTTTATTTAGCGGCATTGTTCCATACCCAGTGATGAAATTTATAATAAAGCACAAATATTATAATTATTTTCCTTCAGCTAATTTGTTATTTCCGGCTATATTTTTAGTTGGATTATTAAAAAGATTATTTGAAGGGAAAAAATATGCGTATCATTATTTCAAAATAGGCGACTACGTAAAGTTTTATTTGTATTATATGCAAAAAAAGCTTTTTATTTTTCTAAAACATCGATAAATTGTAACTTTAATATCCTTAAGTTTTTCAAATAATTATTTTTTAAATATGCATCAAATTAAAAGAATAACATTAATTAATCCGCCTTATAATTATCAAAAAGAATCTTTACCCCAAGTTATTAGGACTCCGCCTTTGGGGTTAGCTTATATCGCAGCAATCTTGGAAAAGAACAATTATGCCGTAGAGATTATCGATGGTAATGCGGAATGTTTAACTGTCGAAGAAATTGTTTCAAGAGTTGCAGGGTTTAACGCGGATATGGTGGGGTTGACCGCAACAACTCCGACTATAGATATCGCTCATGGAATTGCAAAAAAAATTAAGAATTTAAACGGTAATACCGTTACGGTAATCGGTGGGGTTCACGCAACTGTTCTACCGAAAGAAACTTTGAACGAATTTAGCTGTTTTGATTATCTCGTAAGGAACGAGGGAGAACTTACATTATTAGAACTTTTAGAATGTTTGAATAATAACTTAGCGCTAAATTTAGTAAAAGGAGTTGTGTATAAAAAAGACAACGTGATTAATATTAATGCGCCACGCGCTTTTATTGAAGATTTAGATTGTCTTTGTTTCCCGGCAAGAAATTTATTAAAAACAAAATTGTATTCGGGGCTTGAGTCAAATATTACCACTTCCCTGGTTACTTCCAGGGGCTGTCCAGGGCAATGCATATATTGCGCAGTTAACATAGTCGGCGGTGGAAAATGCCGAAGAAGGAGCGTGTTTAATGTGATTGAAGAGATGGAGCAATGTTTTTACGATAATAGAATTAATCATATTACTTTTGTGGATGATACATTTACTTTTGATAGAAGATGGACAGAGGAGTTTTGTCTTGAGCTGTCGCGAAAAAAAATACACAGAAGAATTAAATGGTCATGCCTTACGCGGGTAGATAAAGTTGATTTGTCCTTGTTAAAACTTATGAAAAGTGCTGGATGCGTTAGAATATCCTTTGGCATCGAATCCGGTGCTCAAGAGAGGTTAGATTTTTTAAAGAAAGGCATAACCGTAGCTGAAACAAAAAAAGCTTTTCGAATGACCAGGGAAATTGGTTTATTAACCATGGGTTTTATAATTTTAAATATACCCGGAGAGACTAGGCAGCATATTTTAGAAACAAAGCGATTAGTACTTGAGGTAGATCCAGATTTTTTACAGATATCCTTTGGTATTCCTTATATGGGCACAGAGCTTTTTAATATTTGTTATAGGGAGAACCTAATAAATAACAATGAAAAAAGATCAGATTACATTCTGAGTAATTGCAGGATAATAAAAAACAAAGATATTTCTGAATCCGAGTTTAAGCGGTTAATGCTGGACATTGCACGGTCATTTTATTTGAGACCTTGTTATATGTTGCGCACATTTCTCTATATTGTTTTACACCCGAGTTCCATAAAAAATATGCTTAAAGCAAGTATGAATATAGTAATTAGACTACGTAACATTTTTGTTTACCAAAGAAGATTAAATTATGCACAGGTTTTTGTTAAGAGCCATGGTAATTGACAAGAGTGTTCATTGTTTGTAAAACGTAAATTATCTGGATGATAAGGCTAACTAAAGATTTTTTCATCGGGGTGTTTAAATAATGTTTTTTTACACAGAGAATAAAATCGACATACTTTTAGTGGTGCCGCAGCAATCCGCGGCTTCTCGGGTCCTTTCTATCTCTTCAGGAAAAACTCCTCCGTTAGGTATAGGTTATATCGCCGGATATCTTTTAAAGTATGGGGTAAAGGTGAAAATTCTAGATAATGATATTGAATTATTAAATGATAAGGCATTCAGCAATCTTGTAAAAAAATTGAATCCTCGTTATGTGGGATTCAGTGTTACCACTAATTCATTTAATAATGCCTTGCATTTAGCTTCGATGATTAAGGAAGTTGATAAAAGTATAAAAGTAATTTTTGGAGGAGTTCATCCTTCTGCGTTACCGGAGAGTGTGCTTATGTTTGATTCGGTTGATATTGTAGTGAAGGGTGAAGGCGAAGAAACAACCCTGGAGTTGTTAAACGCATTAAATGAGAAAAGCGATCTAAGTCGCGTTAAAGGTATAATCTATAAACAAAATGGCCGCACGATAATAAATCCAGATAGAGAACTCATAAAAGATATAGATAACTTACCTTTTCCAGCCTACCATCTTTTACCGATGGGTAAATATTATTTTCCCGCATCAAGAAGAATTACAAATAAAAAAATTGCTACGATTATAACCGGCAGAGGCTGTATTTATAATTGTTCTTTTTGCAGCCACAATGTTATTTTTAAAAAAAAGCTGCGGTTAAGGTCTCCAGAAAACGTGCTCGAAGAAATTAAATATCTTGTGCATAAATACAAAGTAGGAGAATTTCTTATTTGGGATGATTGTTTTACTCTGGATGAAGAAAGGGCAATTAAGATTTGTCGCCTGATTAGAAAAAATAGGCTTAATATTAAATGGAGCTGTAGCAGCAGGGTGGATCGCGCTTCAGATAAGCTGTACCATGAGCTTTATCTTGCCGGTTGCCGGGAACTGTTGTTTGGCGCTGAATCCGGCTCTCAGTACATTCTTGATTCTATTAAAAAAGGAATAACCTTGCCCCAGATTGAAAGTGCTGTGAAATTAAGTAAAAAATATAAAATTGTTTCTTTTTGCAGTTTTATTTTTGGTACTCCAGAAGAGACAAGGGAAACAATTTTGGAAACATTAAATTTCGTTAAGAAAATAAATCCTAATTATGCAATATTTTGTTTACTTGTTCCTTTTCCCGGATCAGAATTATTTAATCAAGCCGTAAATAACGGCTTACTGGATACTAGAAATGCAAATTGGGATGATTATTTGAGTTTATTTTCTACTAGCTTTCCTCCGGTAATGATGTGTAAATTAAGCGGGCAAGAACTGGTAAGCTGGCAGAAAAAAGCTTTTCGAGAATTTTATTTTAGACCAAATTATATTTTAAAGCAGCTGTTTTTTTCAAATAATATAAAACATCTTTATGAATTGTATCGTGGATTTATGGCTATTGTGAAATATCAAACTACGCGCTTTTAAGGATTGTCCATAAATAAAATATTTTTTAATCTTATTCGTTTAACGAGCAAGCAGTGTTTTAGTTTTTAAAGAGTATGTAATACGAGGAATTGATTATAGATAAAAATTTCTTAGTTAACCCTAAGGGGGTTTTTCTAACGAAAGGTTTAAAAATGAGATGTTATTTATGTGAAAGTGAAAATGTGAGGGTTATTTATGATTTTAAGAATATGCATATATATAAATGTGCCTCTTGTCATTTGATGTTCCAAGATTATTCTTCTAAGGCAGATTTAGAATTAGACAATTTATCCGAGAATATATACAAAAAAGTATATTTTGGAGTAAGTAAAAAAGATAATTTCAATATTGCTCAAGAAATCTTGAATAGAATTAGAAATTATTGTCACTTTGGTTTTAAAGATTTAAGCATATTGGAAATAGGCGTTGGTAGTGGCATGCTAGCATCGCAGCTGATGGAGAATGGCGCCGATTACCGGGGAATCGAGCTTAGTCAATTTTTTTATGATAAAATATCAGAAAGCTTTCCAGAGATAAAGAAGAGGATATGCAATTCTTCATTAGCCGATGCAAATATGCCAAAACATAATTTTGATCTTATTATTATGATCGATACTTTGGAGCATATCCCATATCCCCATATTTTTTTGAAACAGTTAAGGCCTTATCTTAAGGAAAATGGTAAACTCTATATTGAGGTTCCCAATGAATCATTTTTTGGTATTCGGGGGTATTTACGTAAAATTTTGAGAATATATTTAGGATTACCGACATTTCCTGATCATGTCAATCTTTTTACCAAAAGGACTATGGGTAAAGTATTACGCAGCGCAGGTTTTACTTCCTTTAGATTAAAACAGTTTACAATTTTGGGTGATTATTCCAAAATAAGAAGGATGCTAAATCATAAAATGAATATATGGGCATGGGTAATAAGTGTTTTTTTTCGATTTACCAAATTAGATCTTATTCTCCAGCAGGGCAATATAGCGGTTGTGGTTTATGCCAATAAAGAATGCTGACTTATAAAATTAAATTTAAACATTTTAATTTCCGGTGGTCATATAAATGAAAATAACTTTTATTTATCCTGGGTATGAAAATTTAGGCATAGAGTATCTTTCTGCTGCTTTAAAAAAAAATGGCCATACAACAAGCCTAATACTAGATCCAGTTCTTTTCGCTGAATCCGGGGCAATAAACATCCCGTTTCTTTCCCCTTATTTTAATTACTCAAAAAAAATATTAAAGGAATTAGCTGATACAAGGCCCGATCTGGTATGTTTCTCTTGCGTGTCAGATAATTTCCCTTGGGCATTAGATACTGCCAGAAAAATAAAATCAAACTTTAATATACCTGTAGTCTTTGGGGGGATTCATCCTACTTCTGTACCGGATATTTTAATAAAAAATGAATGCATAGATTTTGTTGGAGTCGGAGAGTGTGATGAGGCTTTAGTGGAATTAGCCCGTGAAATTGAAAATGGATCTAAGGGCCGCAGAGTGAGAAACATATGGCTTAAATGTGACGGAGATATTGTTTCTAATGAGCTAAGGCCCTTAGTAAATGATTTAGATAGCCTGACATTTTCCGACAAAGACCTTTACTACAAAAAATACAAATTTATGTGCCAGGGGTATACGATTATTACTTCTCGCGGTTGTCCTAATGCTTGCACTTATTGCGCTAATAGCCTTCTAAAAGATATTTATCAGAATAAAGGTGAATATTTAAGGCGCAGAAGTGTAGAAAATGTTATCGAAGAGCTGAGAATAGCAAAAGAAAAATACGCACCTAAATTTATCCACTTTTGTGATGAAGTCTTCACCTATAATCAGGTATGGTTAAGAAAATTTATCTCTTTATATAAAAATAAAATAAATTTACCTTTTGCCTGTTATACCTCTCCAAGCTTTATCAATGAAGATATCGCCGGATTGCTCAAGGAAGGGGGTTGTTATAAAGTTCAGATGGGTGTTCAGACATTAGATGAACGCTATCGATTAGAAATTCTGAATAGGCATTGTAGTAATGAGCAAATCGCAAAAGCCATAAGCATTTTTCGTAAAAACAAGATTTATCTTACTTGTGACAATATCTTCGGTTTGCCTAATCAGAAAAAAGAAGAACTTATAAAAATGGCGGAATTTTATATTCACAATAAAGCAGACAATCTGGAAGTATTTTGGCTTAGATATTACCCGCGCACCAAGATTGCGGAGATTGCTAAAAACATGGGCTTAATAAATGAAAATTTTATAAAGAATACTGAGATGGGTAAGAATAACTCAGGGATCGCCAGGGGAGGTGATACTTACAGCAAGGATTTTTCAAAGTTTCAGCTTCTTCTTAACCTGTTTCATTTTATGCCTAAGTCTCTATGTAATTTTATTTTAAAAAGAAAAATTTATGATTTTTTTCCAATCCTGCGGCCGATGTTTATTACTGCGCTCTTTAGGTTTTTTAACAAAGCGAAATATGATTTGTACATGTCGTCAACAATCAAGCGTTATTTACATTTTACGAAAGTTCTATTTATTCCACGACGAAAATCAAAATAACAGAGTAAGTATTTTTATTTAAATGGCATATAAATTGTAACAATTCTTAAAAAAGATGACTTAACTTTTGTAAATTGTGCCGGATATTTAAGGCATGCTTTGAGAATAGTGGGAATATAATATATTAAGCACTAGCGTTTAACTTTAGATTAATATGGAAGATTGTCTAAATAAATTAGTAAGTGTCATTATTGTAAATGGCGGGGTAAAGGATTATTTATCAGACTGCCTTAAATCCGTGAAAGAACAGAGTTATGCTCGTTTACAAACAATCGTAATTGACAATTCTTTAAAGCCGCAATTTAGCCAACGTATGCGTCAGAATTTTCCCTGGGCGCAATTTTATTCCGAACCAAATAATTTATATTATTCAGATTCTTTAAACAAGGGTATCAAATTAAGCCAGGGTGATTTTATACTCTGCCTTAATGATGACGTAGTTTTAGAAAAGAATTTTATCCAAGAAGGCTTAAAAATATTTCAGGCTAGAGATAACGTCGGCATGGTCAGCGGAAAGATTTTACGAATGGATAAATTGACTTTAGATAGCACCGGATTATTCTTAAGTGTTTGGCGCACAGCTAAAGAGAGGGGTTATGGAAGATTTGATCGCGGCCAGTATGAAAAAGGCGGTTTTGTATTTGGCGTAAGCGGGGCAGCAGCCTTTTATCGAAAAGATATGTTAGAAAATATAAAAGAAGGGGATAATTATTTTGATCCGGACTTCCGTATGTTTTATGAAGATCTGGATGTTTCCTGGAGAGCAAATAAATGCGGCTGGAAAGCTTTTTATGTTCCCAGCGCTATCGCCTATCATGTGCGCGGAGGTTCATTTCGTCCGGATGCTGGGATAGGTAAAGCGATTGCGCGTAAGTACTTAAACGATGAATTGCATTGCGATTTAGTCAAGAATCGTTATCTGACAATGTTAAAGAATGAAACATTCGCTAGTTTTATTTTGCATCTAATTCCTATAGCGTTTTATGATTTATGCGCCTGGATTTTTATTTTATTACTTCGGCCGAAAGTAGCAAAACTATTCTTTTTTAAGGCAAGCTATCTATTTAGAAAAAAGAAGCTTCTTTCGCATTGACATCTTTTGGGTTGTTAGGTAAAATTATAGTATAATGCTTTTAATTTTTCTCACCTTAATATTTACCCGTCCTTTTATTTCATCGCTGGCTTTTCCCTATGTAAATATGGTGTATTCTTATGCCCTTATGTTGTTTTTAGGGGTATATATTATGCGTTACGGTCTTAATTGCATAAAATCTAACTCTTTGAAACTTACGTTAATTATATTTTGTATAATGCTGGTTATCTGTGTTTTCTTTTCGCAGGACAAGCTAAATAGCGCTAAAGAGCTTTATAAATATATCACGGGAATACTTCTTTTAATTGTTTCTGCTTCTGTTTTAAGAGAAACTAAGTTAAAGATCATTAATATTATTATATTCGCCGGACTCATAATCAGCCTGCTGGCCATTTACCAGTATTTTTTCGGATTCCGACATGTCTTAGAATATATGCGTTATAATAATATTAGTTCCGATTTTGCTCTCGATTATCTACAGCGTAACCGGGTGTTTTTTCCGTTTGTCACTCCGGATGCATTAGGCGGGTATTTGATTATGATACTTATGCTTATGTTAGTAGATAAGAAATATACTTGGTTTATTTTGCCTGTATTCTGCGCATTATTGTTAACAAAATCATTAGGGGCTTTTTTAAGCTTATTTTTTGGGCTGGTTATCTTTTTTTGTTTGCAGGATACATTAAGAAAAAAGAAGGTTGTTTTTTTCTTAGGGTTGTCGGCGTTAGCAATAGTTTTAATTTTTGTTATAAGGCAACTAACATCAAAAGAACATGCCCAGCCTGTATTTTCTATTCTTACGCGAATAAGTTATTGGCAAGATGCTTTATACGTAATTAAGGCGCATCCTATTACCGGTGTGGGTTTGGGTAATTTTGGCCTTGCCGCAAGCCGCTATGCGCACAATTCATATCTTCAAATTTGGGCAGAGGCGGGAGTATTGGGAATTATTAGTTTTCTAGCCGTTGTTTTTATCATAATTAGAACAGGATACGCCAGGATTAAACAATCAAAAGATAGTGTTATTTTTAAAGGGCTAATGGCGGCGCTGATTGTGTTATTATTCCACAATTTTATAGATTTTACTTTTTTCCTTCCGGAAGTATCTTTTATCTGGTGGGTAATTGCCGGTTTAGTAATATCGGTTTGAGAAAGTTTTAAGAATTGTGCGTAAGGTTTACTAGCTTTATCATTGCTATAGGTTTATATTATAATATAATATGTGTAAGATTAATCTTCTTTGTATTATCGCAAAGCTAGAGTTGGGTGGCGCTCAAAAACAGTTGCTTAGCTTAATTTCGCATTTAGATAAGTCTCAATATAATATCTATCTTTTTACGGCTAAAGATGGCCGATTAATGAAAGAGGCGTTATCTTTAAATGATATAAGAGTAATTCAATCTAAGTTTTTAGAGCGTTCGATAAATTTCATAAATGATTTTTTGGCTTTTACTGAGATTTGCTCTTTTATCAAAAAGAATAATATTGATGTAGTTCATACTCACGGTTCAAAGGCCGGCATCTTGGGCCGTTTTGCGGCTAAGTGTACCGGAGTAAAAGCCCTGCTGCATACTGTTCATGGCTGGTCTTTTAATGATTATCAGGCGCCTTTTTTAAGGCGATTATTTATCTGGCTAGAAAAGCTTTGCGCAAGATTTTCCGATAAAATAATCGTAGTTTCTGAATATGACAAGAAGAAAGGCTTAATTAAAAGAATAGGCGAAGATGCTCAATATTGCATTATTCATTACGGCATTAATCACCTGGAGTTTAGAAATAAAGATATAAATTTAAAAAGAGAGTTAGACATAGGTAATCATGATTTAGTGGTTGGGATGGTTGCGTGTTTTAAGCCTCAAAAATCTCCGCTTGTTTTTATAGAGGTGGCGCGCCGGGTAAGCAGAATAGTTCCCGGATGCAGATTTTTATTAATTGGTGACGGAGTCCTGCGTAAAAAAATAGAGGAGCAAATTGTTAAATTAGGTTTATCGAATAACGTTATCCTGACCGGCTGGAGAAGCGATATTCCCGGGATACTTTCTTCAATAGACATATTTCTGCTTACCTCTTTATGGGAGGGGGTACCCATTTCAGTTTTAGAAGCAATGGCGGCAGCTAAACCGGTAGTGGCTACGGATACCGGAGGTATTACAGAAGTAATTACTGATCAAATAAATGGGTATCTTGTTTCTACAAAGAATATTACCGGGCTCAGCGAAAAGATAATCGCGTTATTAAGTAATGAAGAACTAAGAGAGCAAATCGGTCAGAATGCGCGAAGATCTCTGGATAACCGGTTTAGAATTGAAAATATGGTCAGGGATACTTCGGCACTATATGAGGTTATCTTAAAGAGTAAGGGAGAGGGTAAATATGCGTAATAACTATTTTATTATTTTTACGGTAGGGTTAATACTCAGCTGGTTATTTATATTGTTGTTAAGAAAAATATCTTTAAAGTTTAAAATTTTATTTTCTCAAGGTATACCTTTAGTCGGAGGCTTAGGCATTGGCGCAGCTTTTATTATTTGCTACGTTTTGTTTATGGCCGGTAGTTTACCTAAAGAGATGTTCGGTGTGATTATCTCAGCATCTGTAATTCTTATTTTCGGAATGGTTGATGATTGGCGCGAGATGTCGATTATGCCTAAGTTTTTTGTGCAGATTATTGCCGCAAGCTTGCTTATTCTTTTCGGAGTAAAAACACAGATTGTTTATATCGGCAATTTAATGAATATATTCGTGACTTTAATCTGGATTATCGGAATAACCAACGCTTTTAATCTTTTAGATATAATCGATGGATTAGCCGCGGGCGTGGCGCTGATCTCGGCAGCCGCTCTATTTTTAATTACTTTTTTTAATCATGATGCTAATAGCCTGGTTTTCTTATCCGCGTTAATCGGCTCTATCTTAGGATTTTTAATGTATAATTTGCCTCCGGCGAAGGCCTATCTGGGGAACTCTGGTAGCCACTTTCTAGGTTTTATCCTGGCGGCAGTAACTTTGATCATTAGCTATGCTCCTCTGGAGAGAAAAATTGCTTTGCTTGCGCCTTTGTTAGTTTTAGGTTTTGCTATTTTTGATACCATATTTCTTATTTTAATCCGGATTAGAAATAAGAAAATCCCGTTTAAAAAAAGTAAAGACCACCTGGCCTTAAGATTTTTAGCGGCAGGATATTCAAATAGGAAAGCATTAGTTTTGATGCTGTTATTATCTTTTATCTTTTCTGCTTGTGGGGTGCTGGTCAGCCGGTTATCAAATGCCTGGGGGGCGGGTATTTTTTCTTTTATGACATTTGTGGGTTTGGTAATTGCGGTCAGAATGAACAAAGTTAATGTTGGCGGTTAAGAAGAGGATTCTTATTTTTAGGATAAGCTTAGCTAATGAAATCACACACTGAATATCTCTGGTTTAATACGGCAAATAGGCAGCAGTTTATTAATATCACCCCGCAGGTTGAAGCAGCTGTAAAGAAAAGCGGGATAAAGGAAGGTTTGTGTTTGGTGAATGCGATGCATATCACCAGCTCGATTTTTATTAACGATGATGAAGGCGGATTGCATGAAGATTTTTCTCTTTGGCTTGAGAAGCTCGCCCCGTTTGGTAAAGAAAAGTATAAACATAATTTAACCGGTGAGGATAATGCGGATGCGCATCTTAAGCGCACAGTTATGGGCAGAGAAGCAGTCGTGGCGATAACTGAAGGTAAACTGCATTTTGGCCCCTGGGAGCAGATTTTTTACGGTGAGTTTGACGGAAAGCGCAAGAAGCGTGTTTTGATTAAGATAATCGGAGAATAGTTAATGCGAAAAATATCCATATTGAACCTGATAACTTTTCTCGCCGCATTTCTTTTGTTTCAGATCGAGTTAATTATCTCGAAGATGCTGCTTCCGAATTTTGGAGGAAGTTATCTTGTTTGGGGCGCTTGTGTGGTTTTTTTTCAGGCGGTATTATTTTTCGGCTATTTTTACGCGTACGTTATTCTTGGGAAGATGGGGATAAAACGTTATCGGCCATTCTATTTAGGTTTGTTTCTTTTGCCGTTATTATGTTTTCCGGGAAGAGGGCTTTCAGCAATTAATCCGGTTAATTTAAATATTCCCCTTGTTCTAAATGTTTTTTGGCGGCTTATTTGGACAATCGGTCCGGTTTTCTTTGTCCTTTCTACGGTTAGCGTAATATTACAGTCATGGCTAGCGGATTCGGATTTGAAAGAGAGGAACAATCCTTACACACTTTATGCTTTATCTAACCTAGGTTCTTTTGTGGCCTTGGTTACTTATCCTTTTTTATTTGAAGTATTCCTTGATTTAAGCCAGCAACTTTTAATCTGGAGAACTATTTATTTCCTGCTTGTCGGTCTAGTCGCTTTTGCAATATTTTCGGTTAAAGTTAAAGGCGAGAGTAAGGTAGCTAAGATCTGGAGTATCCAGGGGATTTCGAAGCATGCTTGTTTGCGTTGGTTTCTTTTTAGCGCTGCCGGGGTGATTATGTTTCTTTCTGTAACTAATCTGATTACCTACGAAATTGCTCCGATACCGTTATTATGGGTAGTACCTTTATGTATTTATCTTGCTTCTTTCGTACTGAATTTTAAACAAAAGCCATGGTCTCCCGCTTGGGTGTCTGATAAGTTTTATCTGACTTTTGCCTGGAGTATAGCGATTTTCTTTATAACGACAATGAGGGCCTTGCCTTTTATTCTCGAGATAGCTTTTTATTGTTTATTTCTGTTTCATAGCTGTATGTTTTGCCAGCAGCAGTTGTTTAAAACTAAACCGATTAATTTACAGAGCCTGCCTTTATTTTATTTAATTATATCTGCCGGAGGGCTGATTGGCGGTATGGTTACTACTTGGGTTATGCCGCTTATCTCAGTTTCAATCTCCGAATATTTGTTGGGACTTGCGGTTATTGCTCTGGCTTTGGCCATCGACAGTAAACGCCAGGCTTTGGGTTGGCGCAATATATTTTTTATTATTTATATTTGCGGCATACTTATGTTTTGGCCGGTGGAGTTTAAAAATTATAATTTATTCGGTATGATTATAATTTTTTGGGTTTTTAAAATTTGTTACCAGCATTTAATAAAATATCCGCGAGCATTTTTCTTTAGCATATTCATGGTTTTAGTTATCACGCCCTTTATTGATTCCGTATGGACTCATGAGAATTATATTTACCGGCATCGTAATTATTATGGGGCGTATAAGGTTTATTACCAGAAGGCGAAATATATACTTACGCATGGGGTTACGATACATGGCGCGCAGTTTGTGGATCAGAAATCAGAAAAGGAACCCTTAACTTATTATCATAAGCTTACTCCGGTTGGGGAATTATTGAATGCAGCATCAGGAATGCATTTTAAAAATATCGGTGTAATCGGTTTAGGCACGGGTACGCTTGCCGCTTATGCCCGCAATGGCCAAGAGCTGGATTATTTTGAGATTGACCCGGATGTATACTTTATCGCGCGTAATTTGTTTACTTATCTTAAATCTTCCAGTGGTAAGATTAATTTTATTTTTGGCGATGCCCGGCTGAAGATCAAGGAAAGTAACGTTCAGCGCTATGACGTTTTAGTGGTCGATGCCTTTAGCGGCGATTCTGTTCCGGTGCATCTTTTAACTACCGATGCCATAAATGAATACAGAAAACATTTAGCCAGCGGAGGAGTGGTCCTGTTCCATATCTCTAATCGCTACCTTAATTTTATCCCCGTTTTATTTAGTAACGCGAATTATGTAAATGCTTATGGCTGCTATAAAAATAACCGAGCAGAAAAAAAGAACATGGTTTTCGCTTCTAGCTGGTTTGCGCTAACTTGGGATATCAAATCTCTTAACAAGCTGGTTAGTGAATTTAAGTGGATTAGTTATGATCCTCTTAAAAATAAGCTTAAGCGTCCCTGGACGGATCAGTATTCGAATATGCTTTCAATCATATATTTAGATAATTTTCTCGATTCCATTAAATACTTTAAACCTTTTTATTGGTAAAATTAAATAATGAAGATTGCGCATACAGAAATTAAGGTAATCATGGGGGATATTACCGAATTACGGGCAGATGCTATTGTTAACGCTGCGAATAATAAATTATTGATGGGTGGAGGGGTAGCGGGGGCAATTAAAAAAAAGGGCGGCAAGATTATTGAAGAAGAGGCAGTAAAGAAAGGGCCGATTGAAATTGGACAAGCAATCCAAACAGGTGCCGGAGAGTTGGCCGCAAAATATATAATTCATGCTGCAACCATGGGGATGGATTTTAAAACAGATGAAATAATGATTCGCAATGCTTGTAAAAATTCCCTGAAATTAGCGGTAGAGCTAAAAATTAATTCTATTGTCTTTCCGGCTTTAGGTTGTGGCACGGGAGGTTTCGGGCTTTTAGCCTCCGCAAAGATAATGGCGCAGGAAGTATTAAAGCATTTGCGCCAGGAAAAGACTTCATTAAAAGAAATTACTTTTTGCCTTTATAATCTGGAGGCATTTACAGTTTTTAAGAAAGGTATACTGGGTTATTTGGAGTACGTGGCCACAAAATTATCCGGTGGGCCTTATCTGACGGTAGATGCAATTATCGAATTGTCTACGGGGATTGTAATTATCAAGCGCAGCAAGCCGCCTTTTGGCTGGGCCTTGCCCGGAGGTTTTGTGGATTACGGGGAAAGCCTGGAGGATGCGGTAATTCGAGAGGCCAAAGAAGAAACCAATCTTGATTTAATTGAACTTCAACAGTTCCATACATATTCTGATCCTCAACGCGATCCAAGATTCCATACTATTGGCACGGTTTTTATTGGCAAGGCTAAAGGAACCCCGAGGGCCGGTGATGATGCTGCAGATATTAAGGTAATTAAATTAAGCCAAATAGAAAAACTGGAATTTGCTTTTGACCATAAAAAAATCCTTATGGACTACCTAAAAACGCAAGGAAAAGGCACCTTGCGCTAAGCAAATATACCCCGCCATATTAGGAATGTGGCGGGTACGCCGCCTACTGCGGCGATTGCGTGGGTGCGTGCTTCGTAGCGCGATTAGCCTTCACGTAGTTGTTTCTCAGCGTCAACAATATCGCGGTTAATTACGCGGATGGTTTCTTTAATTTTATCTTTTAGCAGATAAGAAGCTACTGGAGCCTGGGAGATTTCCCGAAGCACCTGCACGCTCATCCTGAAATAGCGCACCACTTCACCCTCATCGCAATCTGTGAATTGCAAGGTTTTATCAAAATTTGTCCCGCGTAGCCAAGCTTCCATACTGGAACAGAGATGAAAATAAGGCAGTTTACTAAAAGGATAAATTTTATAGCGGCGTTCTTTATTTTTTATCCGGTCATAAGTTTCTTCGCAGGTTCTTTTTAAGTGTCCGGTGGATTTGGAGATGCCCGTGGGCATGCGTTGATTTTTACGCGGCTCAAAGACAACGGAAGCAGCAACTACTCCTAACCCAAATTCATCCAATTGTTCCAAGATATTATCTGCATATAATTCTGCCAGTACCAGTTCATAGCCGTAAATAGTTTTGGCGAATTTCCCTTTATCCGTAAGTTTTTCTTCGTGAATATATCCTAAGTCTTTAAGCAATCTTAGTTTTGCATCTAAAAGGTTTAAGGCCTGTTTCTGCTCGTTTTTTCGCGACTGATAATAGTGCAGAGAGAGAGGGTAAATCTTAAACAGGTCATCCTGATATTTTTCGTAAAGATTAAGAATCGTAGCGTAAGAGGTATTTAACTGGCTTTTTACTTCCTCGGGATTACCAAAAATAATCCTGCGTACTTCTTCAAAATTTATTCTTTGCGGATTAATTCGCGTATAGACAAAGCCTTCTTTGTCTATACCGCGGCGTCCGGCGCGCCCAGCCATTTGGAAAAAATCACGTGTTTTTAAATTGCGTACGTAGGTGCCGTAAAATTTACGTAAACCGTCAAACATTACCGAACGGCTGGGCATATTGATTCCTAAGGCAAAGGTTTCCGTGGTAAAAATAACCTTAAGCAGGCGGCTGGTAAACAGGCGCTCGATTACTTCTTTTAAGGTGGGTAGCATTCCGGCATGATGGTAGGCAATGCCGCGTTGTATTAACGGATAAAGCAGTTGCGCCGAGCGTTCGTTTTTTAAATTAAATCTCTCGAGTAAATCTTCATACATCTGGGTGATGGCGCGGGTTTCTTTGGCGTCGAGAAATTTGAATCCGTATAAATCAAAGGCTAGTTCTTCGGCACGCTTTCGGGAAAAAACAAAATAAATTGCCGGCAGGCCTTCTTTTTCCTGGACATAGCTAATTAGTGATTGTAAACGGTTGGGCTTACTGGAGCGTAAGCGTTTAAGCCGGTCAAGGCTATCCACAACTTCGTTAGCGCATTGGAAACTAAAATGTAACGGCACCGGCCGTTGATCTTCGATGACTACTTTTACGGTTTTGTTATGGATAGTTTCGATCCAGGCGGCAAATTGTTTAATATTCGGAATGGTGGCCGATAATCCTAAAAGATTCATATGTTTGGGCAGAAAGATTAAAGATTCTTCCCAGACCGTGCCGCGTTCGGGGTTATCAATGTAGTGGATTTCATCAAAGATGATCCAGGAATATTTATCTAGGCTGGCTGGTTCATCCAGAATTTTGTTGCGGAAAATTTCAGTAGTCATAATTAATACCGGGGCTTGCGGATTAATCGAAACGTCTCCGGTAAGGATTCCGATATTATCCTGGAATTGGCCTTTAAAGTCGCGGAATTTTTGATTGGAGAGGGCTTTAATCGGCGCAGTGTAAATTACTCCTAAATTGTTACGGATAGCGCCTTCGATAATGTATTCGGCGATCGCAGTTTTTCCGGCTCCGGTAGGAGCCGAGACGATTACTGAATGGCCCTGATTAATATAGTCAATTGCTTCTTGTTGAAAGCGGTCGTAAATCATGGGATTATTATAATCTAAAATCATTGATTTATCTAATAAAAATAATATAATGAGTTATGGGATATGAAGTTGCGCTTAAGAAAGCTTGGGAGGATTTAGCTAACCTTAAGGCTCCCAAGAATTTATCCGTTAAGTTTCTGGCGGATGAGTATAGCGTAGATAGCGCAATGGAAACAAATTTTTCTTTGTCGTGTAATTCTCCGGCGAAGGATTTTGTGAGTATTTTGATTTTGCATTATTTGGTTCAAAAGCTGAAAGGTTTGCCGGCGTTAAACAACCGGTGGCTTACCTTTAGAGAGCTTTCGGGTGTTGAGGGGTATTCTCAGGCATATCACAAGCGTTCGATTGAACCGATAATTCGTAAATATGGTAACCATCCGGATGCACTTAAGGAAGTTTTAAGCAGGTTACCGGGAAGGCTTTCAGAGGGTGGGGATGTAGGTATTATCATTGAGCCTTTTGCAGGTGTCCCGGTGTTAATTAAATTGTGGAAACCGGATGCGGAATTTGGCCCGGATGCAAACATGTATTTTGATGCGAGCATTAGGAATATTTTTTGTACTGAGGATATAGTGGTATTAGCACAGATTGTTGCCAGTCAATTATAGGTGAGGGGAATGAATAAGAAAACTATTTATTTTATAATTACGGGAGTTTTAGTTTTAACCGGGTATATTTTTGGCGGAGATTTGGACCCGCGTTTTCATTCTCAGGAGGAAGTTAAATGGAAAATACCCTTTGGGCGAAGTTTTGATTACAGTAATATTTTAGTTACTCGGGTAGTAGACGGGGATACACTGGTTTTAGAAAACAATGAACGGGTGCGTTTAATCGGCATTGATACCCCGGAGATGCATGAATCGAATAAACTTAATCGCGATGCGCAACGTTCGGGTCAGGATGTTGAAACAATCAAGCAGTTAGGTAAGCAGTCTTATGAATTTACCAAGAAATTTGTTGAGAATAAACGCGTAAGGTTAGAATTTGATGTGGAAAGATATGATAAATATAAAAGAATTCTTGCCTATGTTTATTTACTGGATGGAACATTCTTGAATGCCGAAATTGTTCAGCAGGGCTACGCTTCGTTAATGACCTATCCGCCGAATGTAAAATATGCGGATTTATTTTTAAAGTTATATTCAGAGGCGCGCCAAAATCAGCGCGGGCTTTGGAAATAAACACCCCGCGTTGAAAATGCACCCGACGCTAATAGGTATTGCGTCGGTGTGCGCTAGGTAGCGCAATTACGCGGGTGCGCCCTTCTGGGCAGGGAGGAAGTTATGTTAAGGTGTTTAACTGCAGGTGAATCACACGGAAAAGGTATGCTGGCTATTTTGGAGGGGCTTTGCGCCGGGTTAAAGGTGGATCCGGCAGCGATTAATAAAGAATTAAAACGCAGGCAGTCCGGATTTGGGCGGGGTAAGCGGATGAAGATAGAGAATGACCGGGTGGAGATTATCTCTGGTTTAAAGAATAATCGCACTCTCGGCAGCCCGGTTACTTTATTGATTAAGAATAAAGATTCTAGCATTGAAAAGATGCATAAGGTGGTTGCCTCCCGCCCGGGGCATGCGGATTTAGCGGGGTTATTGAAATATGGTTTTACGGATATCCGGGAAGTTTTAGAACGTGCTTCAGCGCGCAGCACGGTAGCTACGGTGGCCTTGGGAGCTTTGTGTAAAAGGTTTTTGGATGAATTTGGAATTGTAATTATCAGCAATGTTCTATCGGTTGGAGGTGAGTCTACTAAACAGGGAATAATTTCTAAAATTACTGAAGCGATTAAAAATAAAGATACGGTGGGTGGGGTCTTTGAGGTAGTTGTAAAAAATGTTCCGGTAGGATTAGGAAGTTATGTGCAGGCGGATCGCCGGCTGGACAGCCGTTTAGCCGCCGGGATTATTTCTATCCCGGGGATTAAATCTTTTGAGATTGGCCTGGGTGTTGGGTATGCGGTGAGTTTTGGCTCGGAAGTGCATGACGCGATTTATCATTCTAAGTCTAAGGGGTATTTTCGCCTGACGAATAATGCCGGTGGTATCGAAGGAGGAATATCTAATGGAGAGGAGATTGTTTTACGCGCCTGCATGAAGCCGATTTCTACATTGATGAAACCGCTTGATTCGGTAAATATCCATACCAAAAAATCTGCCAAGGCTGCGGTTGAGCGTTCAGATATATGCGTAGTTGAATCTGCCGCAGTTGTGGCTGAATCGGCCTGCGCTTTGGTTTTAGCAGATGCATTTTTAGAGAAATTTGGTGCGGATTCTTTGAATGATATTAAAAATGCATACAAAAACTATATGGAAAGAATAGCGCGTGCCTAATCTTGAGTATCATAATATAACAATCGGAAAGGTTAAAAATGCCGATCAGCTGGTGGTCAAAGGCGAAATTACTAACTCTTCTGAAAAAGCGTATAATACCGTGGCAGTGCGGATTATTCTTTTTGTTAAAAATATAATAGTAGCTAATACGGTGTTTACGGTTAACGGCCTGCCGAACGGTTCAACTAAGGCATTTGAGCGCAACATCGAAGACCTAATGTACAGCCAGATAGGTAAAGATATAACCCGGTTTGAAGTATATACTGAGGGTTGTTATTGATTTTAATAAAATATTGCGTGAGAAAAAGTCATCCCCTGCGTCTATTTTAATAGAAGGGGGTGATTAAGGATGGATGAGAGCGCAATTAGCGTCAGCCGCATCTATAAGCTGGAAACCGATTCTAAGCTTAAGGCTTTTGCGGATGTTTCATTATCGGGAGTGGTGATTAAGGGTTTTAGCGTGGTCGATGGTTCAAAAGGGTTATTTGTGAGTATGCCGCGCCATCAAGGTAAAGATGGGAAATGGTATGACACGGTAACGACAACGACTAAAGAGCTAAAGCAGCAGTTGACAGAGGTTGTTCTGGAAGCATATAAAGGTAGCTAAAAAACAGGGGACGGTTCTTTTGTTAATTAAGAATCGTCCCCTGTATAAAATATGAATATTTATCTAGTAGGGTTTATGGGAACCGGAAAAACTTCTGTTGGCCGGCTGTTGGCTAAAGAGAAGAAGTGGAGTTTTGTGGATTTAGATGAACTGATTGAATTAAAGCAGCAGCGTAGGATTGTGGATATTTTTGCTCAGGATGGTGAGCCGTATTTCCGTAAAATTGAGAAGAAATTCTTAAAGCAGGTCTCTACTCAAAAAAAATTCGTAGTGGCTTGCGGCGGCGGAGTAGTTTTAGATAAAGCGAATATTAAAATAATGAAAAAGAGCGGGGTTTTGATCTGTCTTTGTGCAAGTTGCGAAGAAATTTTAAAGAGAGTTTCATCCAGTACGTTGCGCCCGATTTTAAATGTCGCTAAGCCTCGGGAGCGCATTGAGCTTTTATTAAAGATGCGCGCACCTTATTATCTGCAGGCGGATAAGACCATTGATACCTCGGGCCTTTCAATAAAACAGGTTGTGGCCAGGATTTCTAAAATACTCGTTACTAAAAAATGAATAATTTCGAGGCTTTAGTAAGTTTGAATCTTATTCCACAGATTGGCAGCGTTCGGTTAAAGCAGCTGCTTAGCTATTTTGGCGAACCTCAAGCAATATTTAAGGCTAGCTGCCGGGATTTGGCGCAGTTATTGGGCCAGCGTTTAGGAGAAAGTATTGCTTCTTTTGATCGGCAATGCCTGGAAAATGACCTGGTTTCAGCTAAGAAATCCGGAATAAAGATTATAACTTGTTTTGATCAGGATTATCCCCGGCTGCTTAAAGAAATACCCGGCCGTCCAATTGTGCTTTATATTTTAGGTAACGTAACTGCACAGGATAATTTAGCGGTTGGTATTGTTGGTTCACGCCGTGCTTCATTTTATGGTTTAAGCAGTGCAGAAATCTTTGCTTCTGCGCTCTGCGCTCAAGGCATAACGATAGTTTCAGGAATGGCCCGGGGAGTGGATACTTACGCGCATCGTGGAGCCTTAAAAGCCAAGGGACGGACGATCGCGGTAATCGGTAGCGGGTTTAATTACATTTATCCTGCGGAGAATATGGGTTTAGCGAAAGAGATTTCCTCCTGCGGAGCAGTTATCTCTGAATTTCCCATGGAGACTAAGCCTTTGGCGCAGAATTTTCCCCGGCGTAACCGTTTAATCAGCGGTTTAAGTTTAGGTGTTTTAATTACCGAAGCAGCCAAAAATAGCGGGGCATTAATCACCGCGGATTTTGCTTTGGAACAGGGTAGGGAGGTTTTTGCTTTACCGGGCAGGATCGACGCGGTTGGTTCGATGGGAACCAACGCCCTGCTTAAACAAGGGGCAAAATTGGTTACTTGTTGTGATGATATACTTGAGGAGTTAAATTTAGCTGTGGGGAGTATGAAAAAAATAGAACCGGTGCCAGAAAAACAGGAAGTTGTTTGCGGAAAGGAAGAAGCCCGGCTTTATGAATGCATAACTGTGCAGCCGGTAGCCATAGATGACCTAATTCAAAAGTCATCGTTTAGCAGCAGCCAGGTTTTGAATTTAATTTTAAAGTTGCAGTTTAAGAAATTAATCAAAGCATTGCCGGGTAAACAATTCATGAGGAATTAAATGAGTAAAAATTTAGTGATTGTTGAATCACCGACTAAGGCTAAAACTATCAGCAAGATTCTGGGTGATGATTTCCGGGTAGTTTCATCAATGGGGCATATTATTGATCTGCCGGCGAAAAAGCTGGGAGTGGATGTAGAAGATCAATTTAAACCGACATATGTAGTGATTCCGGGCAGGAAGAAAATATTAGCGCAATTAAAAAAAGAAGCTAAAGGGAAAGAAAGCATTTATATCGCTACCGATCCTGACCGGGAAGGCGAGGCGATCGGTTGGCAGATAAAAGAAAAGATATTTAAAGGAAAAAATGTATTGCGGGTAAGCTTTCATGAGATTACTCCGCATGCGGTGGCGGAGGCTTTTAAAAATGCGCGGGAGTTTGATGCTAAAATGATTGAGGCCCAGGTTGGCCGCAGGGTTTTGGACCGGATGGTGGGGTATTTTTTAAGTCCTTTGCTTTGGAAAAAAATTGCCCGGGGCTTAAGTGCCGGGCGCGTGCAATCTATAGGATTAAGATTAATTGTGGAAAGGGAGCGGCAGATCCAGAAGTTTACGGCTTGTGAATATTGGGAGGTTTCTGCGGAATTATTTAAGCCTAAAGTTTCGGGAGAGAGTAATTTTTCCGCTAAACTGGAGAAAGTTGATAATCAGAAAGCCGAAATTAAGCGTAATGAAGACGCCCAGGAGATCTGCCGCCAATTAAAAGACAAAGAGTTTAAAGTTTTGGAGGTTAAAAAGATAGAAAAGAAGCGGAATCCTTCGGCTCCGTTTATTACCAGTACTATGCAGCAGGAGGCGTTTAATAAGCTTAGATTCAACGCTTCCAAGACAATGTTGATTGCGCAGCAGCTTTATGAAGGTATTGATATTGGTGAAGACAATCCCGTAGGTTTAATAACTTATATGCGTACGGATTCTCCCAATGTTGCTCCGGAAGCTATTTCTGAGGTGCGCGAGTATATTGGAAGAAGTTTTGGCAAAAATTTTCTTCCCGAGAAACCGAATGTTTTTAAAGCCAAGAAGTCCGCGCAGGAAGCGCATGAGGCAATCCGCCCCAGTTATGTCTGCCGGTCTCCGGAAGGCTTAAAAGATTTTCTCAACCACGATCAAATACGGCTTTATGAGCTTATCTACAATCGTTTTTTAGCCAGCCAGATGAAGCCGGCGGAATTTTTAGCAACCGCGGTGGATATTCTAGCGGATAAATATTTATTCGTGGCTAACGGAAGCCATTTACTTTTTGAGGGTTTTCTGGCTGTTTATAATAAGATCCAGACAGAAGAAAAAGAGGATGTTGACGACGAGAAAGAAAAAACTAAGAACGTAATTCCTCCTTTGGTTCAAGGCGAGCTGCTCGGCTTAAAGACCCTTACTCCTTCGCAACATTTTACTAAGCCTCCAGCGAGGTTTTCGGATAGTTCATTAATTAAGGCCCTGGAAGAAGAGGGGATTGGACGGCCTTCGACTTATGCGCCGATTATTTATACGATTATCCTGCGTGATTATGTCCGCCGGATTAAAGGCTACCTTAATCCTTCGGAGTTGGGTTTTAAGGTAAATGATATGCTGGTAGAATATTTTCCCAAAATTATTGATGTAAAATTTACGGCTTTAATCGAAGAAAAGCTGGATGAGATTGCCGAAGGCACGCTTAGCCGCATTAAGATATTAGAAGAATTCTACCTGCCTTTTAAGGAGAGCCTGGATTTTGCTCAAGCTAACATCGTCAAGGAAGTCATCACTACGGATCAGCTTTGTGATAAATGCGGCAAGCCGATGATTATTAAATGGGGTAGGAGGGGAAAATTTTTAAGTTGTTCGGGATTTCCGGAATGCAAAAACTCTAAATCAATCGGCAGCGGGGTTAAATGTCCGCAGGAAAATTGCGGCGGAGAGTTAATTGAGCGCAGATCAAAGCGTGGTTTTTTCTACGGTTGCTCGAATTTTCCCAACTGCACTTTTACTTCACGCGACTTACCGGAAGATAAAGAATAATTATGGAGAAGTTTATTGAAAAATTTGTGCGTTATCTCGAAATTGAGAAAAATTACTCTGCGCACACGGTTTTGAATTATAAATTAGATTTGCAGGGGTTTAATAAATTTATTTCCGGGACTGAATTGGAAAAAATCGGTTATTTAGATTTAAGAAAATATCTGGCAGTTTTAAAAGAGAAAAATTTTGGTAATCGTACGGTTAACCGCCGGCTTTCGACTTTACGCAGTTTTTTCAGATTTCTTTGCCGTGAAGGGCATCTTAAAGCTAACCCCATTCTCATGCTTTCTAGCCCGAAGTTAGAAAAACATTTGCCTTCATATATGACTGAGGAGGAGGTTGGCCGGCTTATCGAATCTGCTTTTGCCAAAAACCAAACAGACATTTTAGGCCTGCGTGACCGGGCAATTATGGAAGTATTCTATTCTAGCGGTTTGCGTATTTCAGAGCTAGTAGGGTTAAATTTAGATGATGTTGATTTTATCAGTGGTATTCTTAAAATAAGAGGTAAAGGGAAAAAGGAAAGGATTGTGCCGATCGGAGAAACGGCGCTGGCGACGGTAAGCAAGTATTTGGAGAAAAGAAAAAAAAAGTCCGAAGCTTTATTTTTAAATAATCACGATCGCCGTATTAGTACTCGCGGGGTACGCTTTTTAGTCGTGAAATATCTTAAGTCTTCCGGTACTAAACCCGGAGTTTCCGCACATACTTTCCGGCATTCATTTGCCACGCACCTTTTAAATCATGGTGCGGACCTGCGTACCGTACAGGAGCTTTTGGGCCATGCGAATTTATCTTCAACTCAGATTTATACGCATTTGACTACGGATAAATTAAAAAGTGTTTATGACAAGGCACATCCGCATGCTTAAAAAATAGTAACAAGTAGAAAAAGAAAAAATATGCGCATAGTTTACGATTTGATTTTTTTAGTTTTCGCAATATTTTATTTGCCGTTGTATTTTTTACGTGGCAAACTTAACTCCGGATTCTTTAGGCGTCTGGGGTTTTTGCCGGCTCAACTAAATTTGGACCGGCCGATCTGGATTCATGCTGTCAGCGTGGGTGAAGCAATCGCGATGAAGGGGCTTTTGGCGCAGTTAAGAGAAGCCTATCCCGGTAAAAAGCTGGTCATTTCTACGGTGACGGCCACCGGAAATAAGATTGCCCAAAGCTTAATTAAAGAGGGTGATTTCTTGACTTATCTGCCCCTGGATTTTAGTTTTATTGTGCAGCATGTTTTAAGGAAGGTTAATCCCTGCATGTTTATTATTGCGGAAACGGAGATTTGGCCGAATCTGATTATCTGCCTGGATAAGCTGCGGATTCCGGCGATTACGGTTAATGGCCGGATTTCAGATAGCTCTTATACCGGATACCGGTTAATTAAATTTTTTATCCGACCGATTTTAAGATTAATTAAACAATTTTGCGTACAGAGCGACCTGGATGCCTTGCGTTTAAAAAATTTAGGTGTGGATAAACAAAGAATTCAGGTTACCGGAAATGTAAAATTTGATATGAACATGGATCCGGTTACAGGATTAGATGTTTTAGCTTATCGGGCTAAACTTTGGTTGGGGCAATTTGATAAATTATTAGTTTGTGGCAGTACGCATCCCGGTGAAGAGGAATTAATCTTTGCCGCTTACCAGGAGCTGTTGCCGGTTTTCCCGAACTTAAAACTTTTGATTGCCCCGCGGCATCCCGAGCGTAGTGAAAAGATTGCCAGATTAGCTTCGGATAATAATTTTGTGCCAGTATTCATTTCAAATATCTCCGGAGCCTGCCCAACCTGTATTAACCGGCCGGTATTTATTTTGGATACTATCGGTGAATTATTCAGTTATTATTCTGCGGCGGATATTGTTTTTGTCGGCGGGAGCCTGGTAAAAAAAGGAGGCCATAATATTCTTGAGCCGGCGAGCTTAAAGAAACCGGTAATTTTCGGCCCCCATATGTTTAACTTCCGTCAGATCAGTGAATTATTTTTAGCCAATCAAGCTGCGCTGACGGCAAAGAACAGCGCAGAGTTAGCGGATAAAACAAAAGAACTTCTCGATAACCATCTTTTGGCTAAAGGATTGATTGAGCGCGCGTACGATTTAATTATTAAAAATCGCGGGGCGACGGAAAAGAATATTCAGATTATTAAACAATTAAGCTAAGACACCCCGCGCTACAAAGCGCGCACCCGCGCAATACAAATCAGCGCGGGGTGCAAGCTGACAAAGCGCGTCGGTACCCGGCGCAGATAGGATTTGCGCCGGTATGCGCCAGGTGGCGCATGTTGTCTAGGTAGACAAGGAGTCTAATATGTCCGGTGATATTTATTTAACTCAGGAAGGTTATGAAAAGTTAGTCAATGATCTGGAGTATTTAAAAACAGTTAAGCGCCGCGCACTGGCTAAGGCTATCGGCGAAGCCCGCGCATATGGAGATATTAGCGAGAATGCGGAGTATGATGCGGCCAAAGACGCGCAGGGCCATAACGAAAAACAGATTGTGGAATTGGAGGATAAGCTGGCGCGGGTACGCATACTGGATAAGAATATCTCTAAGGATGAAGTCTTAGTCGGGGCGACGGTAAAATTAAAGGATATGGTTACGCTTGAGGAATTAGAGTATACGCTGGTCTCGGAGCTTGAAGCAGATTATAATCAAAATAAGATTTCCATAAGTTCTCCGGTAGGGGGAGGATTATTGGGGCATAAGCAAAACGAGATTGTCGAGATTATTATCCCTGCCGGAACCTTAAAATATAAGATTATCGAGATATCGCGTTAGAATTTTGATGTTGGTAAAAAAAGGCCATTTAAAAGTAGAGATCTTTAAAATCAGAAACAGGTCGGGGTTTGCCGCGGTTTGTTTTGAGCATCTTACCGAAGGAGCAACTCCTCAAGAAGCTTACCAGCGCATGGTGAAAGCCCTGCGCAGGAGCAGCCGTCAGGATAAATCTTAACACTATGTTTAGGCCTAAGAAACAATGTGCAAACTGTCAGGCGGCAAAAATGTGCCGGGATTCCGCTCTTTCCTGGGTTTTTTTATTAATCGGGGTAATTGCGACTATTTCAATTAGGGTGGTTAATCTAGTTTTACCTTTCGGGGCATTTTGGCCTAAGTTTTTTTGGTATATAGGAGTGGCAGGATTTTTTTTATATTTTCTTTATAAATTTCGGGAAGACAAAATTTTGCGCGCAAGATTAGAGAAGCATCAAATTCATCGAAAGTTATCGAATAATCAGTCCCTGGAAACCGAGGAGAAAGAATTTTTAAGAACCATGCTTTGCCGTATGCGTTCAAACAAAGATGCGATAAATTACTTTTTTATTTTTAGCAGTTCGGCAATAGTTTTATTATTGGCGGTTTATCAGGATTTTATAAAAAAATAATATGAGCGAAAATATGTTGGAGCGTATAGAAAAAGAGACAGAAACGGTTCTTTATACTTGGCGGATAAAATGCAGACTGAAGATTTAAGATTCATGCGTTTGGCGATCGCGAAAGCGCAAGAGGGCATAAGCAAAGGGCAGACTCCTTTTGGTGCCTGTCTGGTGAAGAACAATAAGGTGATTGCCTGCAGCCATAATTTGGTTTGGAAAAGCAAAAATATTACCGCGCATGCTGAGATGGTGGCAATCGGCGCTGCCTGTAAAGCGCTTAAAACAATAAATTTGTCCGGGTGTACTATTTATTCAACCTGTGAGCCGTGCCCGATGTGTTTTTCTGCCTGCCACTGGGCTAAGGTTTCGCGAATTGTTTTTGGATGCGCGATAAAAGATGCTAAAAAATTTGGTTTTAATGAAATGATGGTTACTAATTTGAAATTAAAGAAATTGATTAAGAGCAAGATTAAAATTACTGCGAAAGTAGCAGTAAATGAGAATATTGCGCTTTTTAAGTTTTGGCAGTCGCAGGCTAAACCTAAGGCTTATTAGGAAAGGCAGGAATGTGTCATGTTAGAAATAAGATTAAGGCAAACCGGAAATTGCATTGTTCTGGATTTATGCGGCCAGATAGATGTGGATTCCGCTAATCTGGTTGAGGTTGTCGGCCAATGTATACGCGACGGTTATTTGGATATTCTTTGCAATCTGGAGGATATCCAAGCAGTAGATTATATGGGCATTTCCGTGGTCGTAATTGCTTATAAAGAAGTGGCTAATCATAACGGACGGATGAAATTTGTAAATATTCCGGCACACCTAAGGTATATATTTACAGTTTCCGGTATGGACAGGGTAATTGAAATTTATGCTTCCGAAGATTCAGCTTTAAATAGCTTTAAGGAAGATAAGGCCATCGAAAATATTAAAAGAATGCAGCTGCGCCGTAGGTTTAAGCGCTTGCCGATTGATTTAAAAATAGAGTTAAAGTCTAAAAAGGATAGTTTTTCAGATTGTCTTAAGGTTGAAATGCTTAATTTGAGTGCGATCGGGGCCTTTATATTTGGTTGCGGTAAATTTAAGCTGCAGGATGAAGTAGTTCTTAAAATGAAGCTTGCGCCAAATCCAGATGAACTAGAGCTAGAGGCGCGGGTAGTTTGGGTTCCGGATAAAGGGGTTCAGCCGCATGAATACCCGGGAATCGGAGTGGAATTTTCTAATCTCGCTCCGGCAAATCAGCAAAAATTAATTGAGTTTATCGACCGCAACATTTCTTTTACCCCCTCGGATTAACCTAAGCATATAAACACCTTTTAATTTTCATATCCTATTGCTATTCTTAAGTTTTTACCCTTGAAATCATTTGCCTCCAGGGTTCAGGTATGATATTATATTTCATTAAAGAGAGCCGGACAGAGATAGGAGGATTAAAATGGATTGGAAGGTTTTTGTGGCTACATTTGGAGCGGTATTTTTTGCGGAATTAGCGGATAAGACTCAATTGGTGGGTATTGGTATGGCCGCTAAGACCGGCAAACCATTATCTGTTTGGTTAGGTTCTGTGGGAGCCTACGTTATTGTTACGGTGATTTCGGTTTTTTTAGGGGCAATTATGTCAAAATTTATCCGGCCGGAGATGATCCGTTATGTTGGCGCTTCTTTATTTATATGTATCGGAGCCTTGATGTTGTTAAAGGTAATTTAAAGTAAAATTATGTTTTTAACCAGGGAGTACTTGTATAATCTAGTTACCGGTAAAATAAAAGGCCCCCAAGGGGTGTTTTTAAGGGGGTGCTTATTTGTTCTTTCTCTGGTTTACGGTTTAGCTGTAATTATTCTGGCCGCTTTTTATAGAATAAGGCCGATGCGTTTTAGCGCCAAAGTAATTAGTGTGGGTAATATTACTTTGGGAGGTACAGGTAAAACTACATTGGTGGAGTATCTATCCGTAAAATTAAGTTTGGCCGGTAATAAAATTGCCGTATTAAGCCGGGGCTATAAACGGGATTCCCGGCGGCCGGGGGCTCAGGGCTTAGGTGATGAACCGGCAATGCTTGTGATGAACCTTCCGTTGGTTAAGGTGGTTGTTAATAAAAACAGGATAAAGGCAGCTCAAACGGCAATCCAGGATTATGCTTGCGATACATTGATACTTGATGATGGCCTGCAGCAATGGAAGATATTTAAAGATTTAGAGATAGTCGCCATTGACGCGCAAAATCCTTTTGGTAATTATCGCATGCTTCCGGCAGGTTTTTTACGTGAGCCGCTATCTGCTTTAAAACGAGCGGATATTTTTGTGTTGACTCAAGTTCATTCCGGCCAAAATCTGGGGGATTTGACGGCTAGATTAAAACGCATAAATTCCCGGGCTTTAATCGTAGAATCAAGGCATGAGCCTGAAGGGATTAGCCGGCTTGATCAAGCGGATGAGCGGTTAGGCTGGGAGTTTCTTAAGGGCAAGCCGGTGGCGATATTCTCGGGTATTGGTAATCCTGAAGGATTTCAGAACTGTATTTGCGAGTTAGGAATTAAGGTCGTTAAGTATTTTAGGTTTACGGACCACCATGATTACACGCAGGCAGATGTTCTGCGTATTGTGAGAGAGGCTAAAGAAAATAATCTGCAGGCGATTATTACCACGCAGAAGGATGCAGTTAAAATCAGGGAGTTAGGGATTAAGGACACAGGAATACTCGTTTTAAAGATAAAACTGAGCATAACTAAAAATGAAGCAGAATTTAATCGCAGATTACTTAAGTTGCATTCTCTTTAGGGTCGTAAGTTTTTTTACGTTTTTCTTACCCTTAAATTTCAGCCTTTTTTTAGGCAGGAGGCTAGGGGATTTAATTTATCTATTTGACCGTAAGCATCGAGCGGTTGCCTACGCGAATATTAGAAAAACTGTTTCCGATAATCTGGATTGCGCCTCAAGCATGAGGATTTTGCGCAAAAGTTACCAGGCCTTTGGTCAGAATTTGATTGAGATTTCATTCATTCCGCGTATAAATAAACAGTATCTGCGAAAATACATTCATATTGAGAATATGGACTATAGCCAAGAGGCTTTTAATCGGGGCAAGGGGGTAATTTTTCTGATCGTGCATGAGGGTAATTGGGAACTCTCCAATATTATTTGTGCGAATTTAGGTTTACCGTTTGTTTTATTTGTCCGCGATCAGGGTTTCCCTAAGCTAAACGCCTTGCTTAATTATTATCGGCTTAAGCAGGGGGCAAAAATTATTCATAAAAACACCGGGATCAGACAGTTAATTGAGGTGCTTAAGAGCAATCAGTCAATCGGCATGACTACAGATCAGGGGGGTAGAAATGGCCAATTGGTTAATTTCTTCGGTAAAGAAGCCTCAATGTCTACGGGAGCAATTAAATTGGCGTTAAAATACGATTGTGCGATTATTCCTATTTATTATACCCGTATTAAGGGGCCCCATACTAAATTAATTCTGGATCAGGTTTTTACGGTAACGCGAAGCACTGACCCCGAAAATGACCTGCAGCAGAATTTGCAAAGGTTAATTAGTATTTATGAAAAATATCTGCGTCAATATCCGTATGAATATCTCTGGACTTATAAAATATTCAAATACGGCAAAGAAAGACAGATTTTGATTATTTCTGACGGGAAGACCGGGCATTTGCGTCAGTCTGAGGGCGCAGCCAAATTAGCTATTCAGCAGCTGGCTAGCCGGGGGATAAAAACTACTTTAGATATTCAGGAGTTAAAATTTTGCAGGCTTTTATCCGGATTTATTTTGAGTTGGATCGCCAGGTTTACCGGCAAGTACCAGGGCAGGCTGGTGGGTATGCGTTATTTACGTTATGCTTTAACCCCGGAAAGCTGGAAGAGTTTAATCTGTTGTAAGCCGGATATTATTATTTCCGCGGGGAATTCAGTGAGCGCGGTAACTTATCTTCTGGCTAAAGAAAATCAAGCTAAATCCGTGGTCTTGATGCGGCCGGGCAATTTAGGTTTAAATAAATTTGATTTGGTAATCATGCCAAGACATGATCGGCCGCAAGGCCGTGGTTTGGCTTCCAATCGCCAAAGCCACAAGCCGCAAGGCCGTGGTTTGGCTTCCAATCGCCAAAGCCACAAGCCGCAAGGGCATACCTGCCTGCCGGCAAGAAGAAAGAATGTTGTCATTACCGAAGGGGCGCTTAATTTAATTGATCAGGATTACTTAAATGAAAGATCAGAAAGATTAAGCAGGTCAGGCCTTATAAAAGGCAGGTTATCTTCTTTAACTATCGGCGTGTTAATCGGGGGCAGTAGCAAGAATTTTTCTATTAGCATAGAAGCAATTACTCGGGTGATTATTCAGCTTAAAAAAATAGCTGAACAGTTGAATGCGGATATTCTGATTTCTACTTCTCGACGTACTGCAAATGAAGTAGAAACGGTGATTAAGGATCAGCTAGCTAATTATCCGCGCTGTAAACTTTTAATTATCGCTAATGAAAATAATCATCCTGATGCAATCGGCGGGATATTGGGCTTAAGCAGCATTATCATTAGTTCTCCGGAGAGCATCTCTATGGTTTCTGAAGCAGTAACCAGCGGGAAATACGTGGTTGTATTTAAGCTGCGTGGATTAAGCCGGAAGCATCAGTTTTTTCTAAGGAATTACCAGAATAAAGGTTACATATATTTAAAAGCAATTCAAGATTTAGCTTTGAGTATGAAAGAAATTTGGAGTAATAAGCCCGAAATAATTTTACCAAAAGATAATTTAAAAGTTATCGAAGGGTTAAATACAATATTATGAGAATACTGCAGATATTACCTGAGCTGAACGTGGGAGGAGTAGAGACCGGTACGCTGGAACTTTCCAGGCATTTGGTGCGCCTGGGGCATACATCTGTCGTGGTTTCTGCCGGCGGCGCTTTGGTTAAAGAATTAGAGGCCGGCGGCGCTAAGCATTACCTCTTAGCCGTAAATAAAAAATCCATTATTTCAATGTTTAAATTAATTCCGGTGTTGGCCGAAATAATCAAAAAGGAAGAAATCGATATCGTGCATGCCCGCTCAAGGGTGCCGGCTTGGATTGCTTATTTTGCCTGCCGCCGAACCCGGGCTATATTTGTGACTACCTGCCATGGTTATTATAAAAAACATCTTTTTAGCGTCGTTATGGGTTGGGGAAAAAGAGTAATTGTTTTAAGCAATGTGATTGCCAGGCATATGATCGAAGATTTTTCTGTACCGCATGAACGCATTAAACTTGTGCCGCGTAGCGTAGATTTAGAAAAATTTAAATACCTGGACCCTAAAACTAAAAGAAAAGAGGATTTTAATGTTGGAATTATCGGCAGGATTACTCCTTTAAAAGGGCACTTGCATTTTATTAAAGCGATGGCGCGAATTTCTCGGTTAGTTCCGCGCCTGAAGATCTGGATTGTTGGGGATGCTCCGGCTTCCAAGGAAGTATATAAGGAAGAGTTGCAGATTTTAGTGCGCCGGCTGGGCTTGTGGCACTGTACGGAGTTTCTGGGCACGCAGCGGGACATCCCCGGAATATTAGAACACCTGGATTTGGTGGTTTTAGCGACCACTACCCATGAGGCTTTCGGTAGGGTAGTGGTGGAAGCGCAAGCTGCGGGTGTTCCGGTGGTGGCCACTAAAGTTGGAGGAGTGATTGATATTATTGATGATGGCGTAAACGGCCTTTTGGTGCCTCCGGCAGATGCTAAGAGTATGGCTGAAGCGATTATGCGTATTTTTAAGGATACGCAATTTGCCAGGGAGTTAGCGGAAAATGCTTATGCTAAGGTTAAAGAAAAATATAATCTGGAGTTGATGATTAAAAATACTTTGGATGTTTATCGCGAAGTTTTGAATAATTTCAAGATTCTGGTGATTAAGTTTAGCTCTTTAGGGGATGTGATCCTTTCTACGGCGGGCTTAAGGGCAATCCGGGAGAAGTTTCCGCAAGCAAATTATAAGATAAGTTTTCTTATTGGCGAAGAATCTAAAGATATTCTTCTGCGCAGCCCGTACGTTGACGAGCTGTTGGTCTGTGATTTAAAAAATAAAGATAAGGGGCTGGCGGGTTTATGGGGGATCGGCCGTATTTTAAGAAAAAAGAATTTTGATCTGGTTATTGACCTGCAGAATAGCCGGGCTAGCCATCTTCTGGCCTTTTTGAGCACTTCCATTCATCGGTATGGTTATAATAATAAGAAATTATCTTTTTTGCTTAATCATACTGTTGATGATCAGAAGCCGCCGGTTGACCCGGTAACGCATCAATTTAGAGTTTTGCGGATGCTGGGAATTGACCTACTGAATAATGCCTTGGAACTCTGGCCGTCTGGCGATGATCAAAAAATGGTAGATGATTTGTTTAATGCTCAATGGTTAAGCCTGGTGCAGAAAGTAGTCGGGATTAATATTAGCGCATCGAAAAGGTGGAGTACTAAGCTTTGGCCGATGGAATATTTGATCTGCTTATGCGAGGAATTAGGATTAAAAGATATCCGCGTAATTATTACCGGAACGCAGGAAGATCAAGCATTAGCCAGTATGCTGATTAATTCCTTAAAAAATACCAAAGTTATTAATGCCTGCGGTAAAACCAGTATTAACGAGTTAGCCGTGCTCATTAAAAAATGCCAGGTTTTTATTTCCGCGGATTCTTCGCCTTTGCATATTGCTTCGGCAGTCGGTACTCCGTTTATTGCTTTATTCGGCCCGACCGATGCGCGCCGGCATCTGCCGCCCGGAAAAAATTATGCGGTAATTAATAAAAGATTGCCCTGCAGCCCTTGTTATAAAACTAAATGCCGCCGTAAGGCTTGCATGGTGCAGATTAGCCCGGCGGAAGTATTTGAAGCGGTAATGAAATTACTTAAATAAGTAAAATAAAATGAACATACTTTTTATTACCAACCATCTTAATGTCGGGGGTATATCCAGCTATCTGTTAACTTTAGCTAGCGGATTAACACAAAAGGGCCACCAGGTTTATTTGGCTTCCAGCGGAGGAGAGTTGGAGGAAAAGTTTACTCAGGCAGGAATAACGCTTGTGGAAATTTCCTTAAGAACGAAGAATGAGATTAGCCCGAAGATATTTTTTAGTTTTTGGAAACTAAAAAAATTTGCCCGTAAATTTAATATCGATTTAATTCATTCGCACAGCCGTACGACGCAAGTCTTAGGGGAGTTATTGGGCCGTTCTTTAGCTAAACCGCATATTTTTACCTGTCATGGTTTTTTTAAGCCTAAAATGTCACGCCGAATCTTTGGTTGTTGGGGGCAAAGGGTAATTGCGATCAGCCAGCAGGTAAAGGAGCATTTAATTATCGATTTTAAGCTTGATGAAAATAGAATTAGTGTAGTCAATAATGGCATAGATACTAAAAATTTTGGGGATTTTTCGGCTCGGGTGATGATCCGTAAAGATTTAGGTATAAATGATGTTTTTGTCGTTGGTATTATTGCCCGATTATCTGATGTCAAAGGCCATCTTTACCTTATTCGGGCGATGCAGAAAGTTTTAAATAATTTCCCAACCGTTAAGCTGCTGATTATCGGTGAAGGTAAAATGAAGAACGCATTAATTAAGGAAACAGAGGTACTCGGTATTAAAGGGAATGTGCTATTTATTCCAAAAGCCAATAATACCAGAGACCTGCTTGCGGCCATGGATATTTTTGTGATGCCTTCATTGCAGGAAGGTTTAGGGTTAGCGCTGATGGAAGCAATGGCTCAGGGAATTGCCGTAGTGGGTTCAGCCGTAGGCGGGATTAAGACTTTGATTCAGGACGAAGTGAATGGTTTATTAGTCGCGCCGGCTGATGCGTCAGCTTTGGCGCAGGCAATTATTACATTGTTTAACGATTCGGTGTTACGCCGGGTTTTAGGCACCCGGGCCCGCGAATTTATTATCGTTAATTTTTCTAAAGAAGAAATGGTGGATAAAACTGAAATTGTTTATCGACAATTTCTTTTAAAAAGCAATAACCTAAGGAGTGTAGTTTGAGAGAAAAGTTAATAGCCAAACGCATTCTTATTTTTAACGTTAACTGGTTAGGGGATGTTTTATTTTCTACCGCTACGATCAGGAATGTCCGTAGAAATTATCCGGATAGTTATATTGCCAGCGTAATCCCCAGCCGTTGTTATCCTATATTAAAAGGCAATCCGTGTTTAGACGAGGTGATTATTTTTGATGAAAAGGATAGGCATAAAGGAATGTTGGAAAAACTTAATTTTGTTAGCCTGCTTAAGCAAAAAAAGTTTGATACGGTATTTTTGTTGCACCGGTCATTTAGCCGCGCGCTTATCTGCCGGCTTGCCGGGATAAAACAGAGAATCGGCCACTATACTAAGAAGCGTGCATTTCTTTTAACTAAAAAAATAATTCCTCCTAAAAGGGATTCTCTGCACCGCATAGATTATTATCTGGATATAATTGAAAAGGCGGGTTTACGTGTTGAGGATAGGTACCTGGATTTCTCATTTACCCGGGCAGATGAAGAGCAGGTCGATAATTTTTTTAAAAAGAATTCACTTAAAACCCACGATTTTGTCGTGGCGATTAATCCCGGGGGTAATTGGATGCCTAAACGCTGGCCGTTGTATTATTGGGCGCAATTAGCGGATAAATTAATTAGCGAAATTGACGCGAAAGTAATTATCACCGGCAGCATCTCGGATTTATTATTGGCCGGCCAGATTAAAGATGCGATGAGGCAGTCGCCATTAATTGCCTGTGGGGTTTTTAACATAAAACAATTAGGGGCATTAGCCGCTAAAGTTGGGCTTTTTATCAGTTCCGATACCGGGCCTTTGCATATTGCCAATGCCGTGGGGGCTAAAAAAATAATTGCCATCTTTGGTCCGACAGCTCAACGCATTACCGGGCCGTATCCGGTTACTAATGTTGTTGTCCTACAAAAAGATGTCGGTTGCCAGATACCCTGTTATAAAGTGGATTGTGCGAATAATCGCTGCATGCAGGAAGTTACTCCGGACGATGTCTTAGCGCAAATAAAGAAAATATTTTAAAAGATGAAGATTCTTTTTATCACCTTAAGCAATATCGGTGACTGTATTTTAACCCTGCCGGTTTTAGACTTTTTGCGCCAGAAATATCCGCAGGCTTTGATTACTTGTCTTGTGCCTTCGCGGCCCCGGGAAATTTTTATTAATAATCCCGCAGTTGCCGATGTCGTTATTTTTGATAAGCATGCAAAGCTAATCGATAAGATAAAATTGTTTTTTTCTTTAAGCCGAGAAAAATTTGATCTGGTCGTGGATTTACGTAACAGTCTTTTTGGTGCTTTTCTGCCCGTCAGGAAAAGAAGTTTATTTTGGAACCCTTTACGACGGATTCCGGCTAAGATCAAGCATATGAAGGAAAAACATCTATTTTGCGCCAATCTGCTCGGCTATTCCCAGCGGAATAAAAAATACCAGTCATTAAATATTACTTCAAAAGATGTTGATTATATCTGGGGTATTTTGTGTGAACAAAATTTAACCAAGAGCGCTAAATTAATTGTAATTGCGCCTGGTTCACGGAGCGGGCCTAAGCGCTGGGATAAACAAAATTTTAGCCAGCTTTGCAGCCAGCTGATTAAAGAGGGCAATCAGATTGTTCTGGTTGGTGATGCGTTTGATCAACCGATATGTGATTATCTGCAGCAGGCTTGTGGTTTAAAGATGGTTAATCTTTGCGCTAAAACTAACCTTAGCCAACTGGCGGCTTTGCTTAAAGAAGCGCGGCTTTTGATTACTAACGATAGCGCAGTTATGCATCTGGCCAGCTATTTAAATGTGCCGGTAGTAGCCATTTTCGGGCCGACTAATGAAAAAAAATATGGCCCCTGGTCGGAAAACAGCGCCGTAGTAAAAAAAGATATTTTTTGCCGGCCCTGTGAAAAAGCCCAGTGTCGTTTCGGTAGCCGGGAATGTTTAACGTCGATTAAGCCGGCGGATGTACTAAACCAGGTTGAATCTATGCTGGCAGATAAGGTAACCGGAGTCTCTGGAGATATCCGCCAGCAGTATCAAAGGATTCTTATTGTGCGTACCGACCGCTTAGGGGATCTGCTTTTGTCTACGCCGGTGGTTCGAGCTTTAAGGCAGAGGTTCCCTCAAGGCTATATCTCGATGCTGGTTTCTCCTTACGCAAAAGATGTATTAGAGGGTAATCCGGCTTTAGATGAAATAATTACATTTGATAAGGATGCAAGGAATTCACAGGGCTGGTGGGCTGCGTTTAGGTTTGCCAGATGCTTAAGAAAAAAGAAATTTGATTTGGCAATCGTTTTACATCCGACTACCCGGATGCATTTATTAATTTTTCTAGCCGGAATACCTAAGCGTTTAGGGTATGATCGTAAATTTGGATTTTTGCTTACCGATAGAATTAAACATACTAAACATTATGGGCAAAAACATGAATCAGAATATGCTTTGGATTTAGTAAGATATTTAGGTATTGAACCTGTAGATAAAACCTTATTTATGCCGATAAAACAAGAATCAGAAATCTGGCTGGAGAATTTATTTAATCAGGCGCAAATTAAGGGAAGCGATAAGCTGTTGGTAATCCACCCGACGGCAAGCTGCCGTTCCAGGATTTGGCCTGCGGAAAGGTATGCCCAAGTTGCCGATCAGCTTGCTGGGCAGTACGGTTTTAAGGTGGTTATTGTCTCCGGGCCCGGAGATGCTCAAAAGGCGCAGGAGGTTATCAAAAATATGCACAGTCAAGCAACGCTGAATTTGGCCGGAAAGACCTCGATCAGTCAGCTGGCTAGTTTATTAAAAAGAAGCCAGTTGTTTATTTCTACGGATTCCGGGCCGATGCATGTCGCTTCGGCTTTAGGTGTACCGGTGATTACTATTTTTGGGCGCAGTCAAGCGGGGCTTAGCCCGCAACGTTGGGGCCCATTAGGGGCAAAGAGCAGGGTTTTGTATAAAACCGTGGGTTGCACTATTTGTTTGGCGCACAATTGCCAAAAAGATTTCGCTTGTCTTAAGGCTACTACCGTTGAGGATGTGCTTAAAGCTGCAGAGTCAATTTTGCAGATAAATAAATAAGCAGAAAGGACTGCGCTAGACAAAAACTAGAAGGTGCTTGATTTAACGTTGAATTGTGCTAAAATCATTAAGCCTTTAGCAGTAAACATTAATGGCTTAATGTCCTGAGCGAAGCGAAGGATTTACTTAAATGTATGATCTATGATTAACTTAAAGAAAGTAAAAAGGTATTCGATTAAGCAGCGTTTAAGCAAGGTGAATAAGGGGGATTTTGCGCTTAAACCGGCTAAAGCTAAGAGTTTTGCCGATTTTTTGGATTCTTTGCCGAATATCCTGAAAGCGAAAGATTTACGGGCAGTTTCCGCGGATATTGTTTCAGCGCGAAAGAAAAATAAAGGGGTAATTTTGATGGCCGGAGCGCATGTAATTAAGTGCGGGCTTAATCCGGTTTTAATTGAGCTGCTTGAAAAGAAAGTAATTACCTGCATCTGCTTAAACGGCGCCGGGATTATCCATGATTTTGAGATTGCTTATCAGGGGAAAACCTCTGAAGATGTGGCAGCTAACCTTAAAGATGGTAAGTTTGGCATGGGTAAGGAGACGGCAGATTTTTTAAACTCGGCAGTTAAAGAGGGAGTAAAATCGGGTTTTGGATTAGGTTATGCCGTGGCCAATAAGATGGCGGCTACCGGGTTGGCGCATAAAGATTTAAGCCTGATTCATAACGCTTATATGCGCAAAATACCGGTTTGTGTTTTTGTAGGAATCGGCACGGATATTATTCATCAGCATCCTTCGTTCGACCCTGCTTCTACCGGGGTGGGTTCATTGCGGGATTTCCATATTTTAGTTGAAAACATCCGTTCCTTAAATCAGGGAGGGGTACTGCTAAATTTTGGTTCGGCAGTATTGTTGCCGGAGGTATTCTTAAAGGCTTTAAATCTTGCCCGGAATTTAGGAAATAAGGTTAAAGATTTTACTTCTGTAAATTTTGACATGCTTTATCAGTATCGAGCAGTACAAAATGTGGTCAGCCGGCCCACTGCTTCCGGGGGTAAAGGTTACTATATTATCGGGCATCATGAGATTATGCTTCCGCTTTTAGCACAAAGCGTAATGGAAAAGATATGAAGAATCTTAAAAATATAATCCGTAAATTCAAGCAAGCGAATATTTTAGTAGTTGGAGATTTAATCCTGGATGAATATGTTTGGGGCAAAGTCGAGAGGATTTCTCCGGAGGCTCCGGTTCCTGTGCTTTGGGCAGAAAAACGGACATTTGTTCCTGGAGGCACGGCGAATGTAGCAAATAATATCCGTTCTTTAGGAGGCAAAGTTACTTTATTGGGAGTTACCGGAAGCGACGCTAATTCTAAAATTCTACTTAGTGAATTAAAGAAACGAAGGATTAATACGCAAGGCATTTTTACGGAGGGTAAGCGGCACACGACGGTTAAAACACGCATTTTGGCCGGGCATCAGCAGTTAGTCCGGGTTGATTGGGAGCACACCGAAGATTTACCAAGAGAATTAAATACGAAAATTTTTAAATTTATTCAAAAGAATATTAATTCTTTTGATGCGATTATTATTGAGGATTATGGCAAGGGAGTGATTAATATCGCTTTGCTTAAATTGCTCATCTGTTTAGCTAAAACGCACAAAAAGATTATCACTGTGGATCCTAAGGAGGAAAATTTCCAGTACTACCGGTCGGTTAATGCGATTACTCCTAACCGCAAAGAGCTGGAAAATGCGCTCAGAAATCTTAAACTTAAAGATACCTCTAACCGGTTTAAAATAAATACCGATAAATTATTTACGGATAAGGATGTGGATTTGGCTGCCCGGGAAATTTTAGAGTATCTTAATCTTGATTCTTTGCTGGTTACTTTAGGTGAACAAGGAATGAAGTTGTTGGAGGCCAATGGCCGCTTGACACATATTCCTACGGTCGCTCAGGAGGTTTTTGATGTATCTGGGGCAGGGGATACGGTAATTAGCACTTTTACTTTAGCTCTTTGTGCCGGTGCTTCTAAATTGGAAGCAGCGCATATCGCTAATTTTGCCGCAGGAATCGTGGTGGGTAAATTGGGTACAGCGGTTACTAATGTTCAGGAACTTTTAGAGAGGATAAAATAAAATGGATGTAATTGGGGTGATCCCGGCGAGATACTCATCGACCAGATTTCAGGCTAAGGTGCTGGCGGATATTTGCGGCAAGCCGATGTTACAGCATGTCTGGGAGCGGGCTAAACAATCGCGCATGTTGGACGATTTGATTATTGCCTGTGATCATGAAAGTATCTTTAAAGCCGCCGGCGAATTTGGGGCTAAAGCCGTGATGACCTCTAAGGAGCATACCTGTGGCACGGATCGGATCAGTGAAGTGGTTAATCCCCTGGATGTAAAAATTGTTATCAATATCCAGGCGGATGAACCATTGATCCATCCGATGATGATTGATAGCGTGGCTCGGGCATTATTGGAAGATAAAATGTTGAATATGGCTACGCTGATGAAAAAGATCGATGATGTTTTAGAGCTGCTCGATCCCAATGTAGTAAAAGTGGTCGTGGATAAAAATAATTTTGCTTTATATTTTTCGCGCGCGCCGATTCCCTATTTAGCGCCCAATGCCGAGATTGACCAGGTAACTTATTATAAACATATCGGCCTTTATGGTTATACTAAGGATTTTCTTTTTACCTATAAAAATCTTCCTGTTTCTAATCTTGAAAAGACGGAGAAATTAGAGCAGTTGCGTGTTTTGGCCGAAGGCTTTAAAATCAAAGTGATCCAGACTACTTTTGAAACTATTGGTGTCGATACTCCTGAAGATCTCGAGAAGGTAAAGGGGCAATTGCAAAAGGGGATAAACTAATGCATCAGATTAATGTCAGAAATATAAAATTCGGTGACCGGCATCCGTTGGTGCTCATTGCCGGGCCATGCGTTATTGAATCAGAAAGTTCTTGTTTGGAGGCGGCTGGGAAAATTAAAAATATCGCGTCACATTTAGGCATACCATTTATATTTAAATCTAGTTTTGATAAAGCTAACCGGCTTTCCGCAGGTTCTTATCGCGGGCCGGGATTAAAGAAGGGGCTGGCGATTTTAAAGAAGATAAAGGCTAAGCTTAAGGTTCCTGTTTTAAGTGATGTGCATTGCGTTAAAGATATTCCGCCGGCTGCGCAAGTTTTGGATATTATTCAGATACCGGCATTTTTATGCCGTCAGACCGATATAATCTTAGCGGCTGCCCGGACCGGCAAAGTAGTAAATATTAAAAAGGGGCAGTTTCTTGCGCCCTGGGATATCCTGCCGATAATTAAAAAGGTCGAAAGCCAGGGGAATAAGCAGATTCTCATTACTGAAAGAGGAGTAAGTTTTGGGTATAATAATTTAGTTACCGACTTGCGTAGTTTAGGAATTATGCGTAATTTTGGTTATCCGGTAATTTATGATGCTACGCATAGTGTGCAGCTTCCCGGAGCAGGAGGCAGCTGTTCCGGAGGGCAGAAGGAGTTTGTCGCCGGGTTATCCCGGGCAGCGGTGGCTTTTGGCTGCGATGGTTTATTTTTGGAGGTGCATTCTGACCCTAAAATAGCGCCTTGCGACGGGCCGAATATGATTAATTTTAAAGAACTAGAAGATCTTTTAAAACAAATAAAAAAGATTAGGGCTGCACTATGAAAATAAATGTAATTAAACGGGCAAAAGAAGTTTTTGAGATTGAAGCGCAGGCAATACAATTGTTAAAAACCCGGCTGGATAAAAGTTTTATTAAAGCAATAGAATTAATTCTCAAATGTAAGGGCAGGGTGGTGGTGAGCGGAATGGGTAAAACCGGAATTATTGCGCAAAAATTTTCCGCCACTTTAGCTTCTACGGGAACCCCAAGTTTATTTCTGCATACCGCAGAAGCAATTCACGGTGATTTAGGCAAGGTGACTAGCGATGATGTCATAATTATTCTTTCCAATAGCGGTGCAACTGAAGAGATGAAGCAGCTTTTGCCGATCCTTAAAAAAATAGGTGCGCCGATTATTTCACTTACCGGAAATCTTAAATCCGTGTTGGCTAAATACAGCGATGTAGTTTTAGATGTTTCAGTTAAAAAAGAAGCCTGTCCCTTAGGGCTGGCGCCTACCGCTTCGACTACGGCTGCTTTGGCTATGGCGGATGCACTGGCGGTATGTTTATTGGAGCGTAAAGATTTTAAAGAAAAGGATTTTGCTTTTTTTCATCCCGGGGGTGCTTTAGGCCGGCGGCTGCTTTTAACAGTTGCGGATATTATGCGTCAAGGGCAAGCGAATGCGATTGTCCGGGAGGATAAATTAGTGTCGGAAGTTTTACTGGCAATTACGCGTGCCCGGGCCGGCTCAGCGATCGTGGTGGATAAAGGCGGTAGGTTAAAAGGAATCTTTACCGATGGAGATCTCCGCCGGCATTTGGCTACGGATATGAATTTACCGGGCCGGCTGATTAAAGAGGTAATGACTAAACACCCTACGGTAGTAAATAAAGATATGCTGGCGGCTGAGGCGATGCGGATATTGCAGGCCAAAAAAATCGATGAGGTTCCGGTGGTAGATAAATTTATGCATCCGGTGGGCTTATTGGATGTACAGGATCTGCTTAAGGCTGGATTAATTTAAGAATATGCCCTTAGAGTTGATTAACGAAGAATTAAAAGCACGTTTTAGAAAAGTTAAATTGCTTCTTTTGGATGTTGACGGAGTTTTAACTGACGGTAGGATAGTTTATGATTCCAGCGGTAAGGACTCTAAATTTTTTGATGTGCATGATGGGCTAGGGGTCTATTGTTTACATAAATTCGGAATTAATACAGTAATTATTACTGCCAAGAGCTCCAAGACTGTTTTGCTACGTTCAAAAGATATGCGGGTGGCCGAAGTTTTTGCCGATATTTTTCCCAAGACTGCGGTTTTAGATAAAATTCTTAAGAAATACCGCGTGAGCGCTGAGGAGATTTGTTTTATCGGTGATGATCTGGTGGATTTATCATTGCTGCGTAAAATTGGTCTGCCGATAGCTGTCGCTAATGCCTCTGGCGATGTTAAAGAGGCAGCCGTTTATGTTACTGACCGCCAGGGTGGACGGGGCGCAGTTCGGGAGGTGGCGGAGTTAATTCTTAAATTACAAGGCAAGTGGAATGATGTTTTAGGGTTTTATGGAGCATAAAAAAATAGTTTTGACTTTTGGTTTTTTATTCCTTGCCTGCGCTCATCTTACAGCAGTTGAAGTTAAAGAAATAAAACCTGCCTTGGCAGTTACGGATGCTAAGGAATCTGATCAACAGGTCGGAGATTTTTCTCTTTCCGGATTTGGAGATAAGGGAAAAAAATCCTGGGATTTAGCCGGCAAGTCTGCGGATATCTTTAGCGAGGTGGTTAAGTTAAAAAAAGTAGTCGGTAATAATTATGCGCAGAATGATACGATTAATCTGACCGCGGATAATGGTGATTTTAACAAGAAAAGCGGCTTGGTGCATTTGCAGGATAATGTCATAATTACTACTGCCAGCGGCTCAAAGCTTACTACGGATACTTTGGATTGGGATCGCAAACAGCAGATTGTGAGCACTTTGGATAGAGTTAATTTTGCACGTGCAGATATGCATCTTTCCGGCCAAGGCGCACAGGGGCAAACCGGATTAAAACAGATGATGTTAGACAAAGATGTGCGCCTGGATATTCTGGCGCTGGATAAACAAGTTGGTAAAAAAGAGAAGATCGTGATTATCTGTGATGGCCCGCTGGATGTAGATTATGAAAAAAATATTGCCATATTTAATAATAATGTTAAAGTAGAAAAATCGGATTTAATAATTTATAGCGATAAAATGGAGGTTTATTTTACTCCTAAACAACAGAATAAGGGGGCGGTTGGGGATTTAGCGGGAATCTCTAGCTCCCTAAGTAAAATTATTGCTTTAGGAAATGTGCGAATCATCCGCGGTGAAAATATTTCTTATAGCCAGAAAGCAATTTATACGGCTATCGATAAAAAAATAACTTTAACCGGTAAACCTCAAATAATTATTTATCAAACGGAGAATATCGATGCAACTCTTGGCAACTAAAGGCTTAGCTAAATCCTATGACGGCCGTCAGGTAGTTAAAGGCGTGGATATTACAGTTAAGCGCGGAGAGATCGTCGGGCTTTTGGGGCCTAACGGTGCCGGCAAGACGACTACTTTTTATATGATCGTGGGCATCGTTGCTCCGAATAAGGGTACGATTGTTTTTGATAACCATGAGATTACGAATATGTCGATTCATGAACGGGCACGTTTTGGTATTGGATATCTGTCGCAAGAAGCTTCCATATTTCGTAAGCTGACAGTTGAAGAAAATATAAATGCGATTTTAGAAACATTATCTTTAAGCCGTTCGGAGAGAAAACGCAGGTTGGCTTCTCTATTGGAAGAATTGAATATTGCGCATTTGGCTAAAAATAAAGCCTATACTTTAAGCGGTGGGGAAAGAAGGCGTCTGGAGATTACCCGGGCATTGGTAACCAATCCTTCTTTTATACTTTTGGATGAGCCTTTTAGCGGGATCGATCCGATTGTGGTTAATGAAGCGCAGGAGATTATCAAAGAATTAAAAGCCAAGGGTCTGGGTATTTTATTAACTGATCATAATGTACGCGAAACCCTGTCTATTACTGACCGGGCGTATTTAATTTCAGATGGGGTAATTCTTGTTTCAGGAACGGCGCATGAACTGATTAATCATCCGCAGGCGCGCCAGGTTTATTTGGGTGAGAAATTTCGGATGTAATCTAAGAAAGGGAACAAATGAAAACTGAAGTTAAGAAATTGGATAGTACTAAGTGTGAAATTAATGTTGCCGTAAACGGAGAGCTGGTTAAGAATAAATTTGAAGAGGTTTTTGCTAAAATTGCCAAAGAGGCTAAGGTTCCGGGTTTTCGTCCGGGCAAAGCGCCTAGAGATGTTCTCGAGAAACATTATGCTCCCAGTGTGCACGAACAAGTTTTAAAGGAGCTGGTTCCGGATGTATATAATCAGGCGATTGCTGCAGAAAAACTTGATGTTATCGAATTGCCGCAGATTACCGATGTAAAACTTGACCGCAGTAACCTTTCTTTTAAAGCGGTCGTTGAAGTTACTCCGGAGATTGCGGTTAAGAACTATAAAAATCAACAAATAAAATACAAAGTTATTTCGGTTTCCGGCGATGAGGTTGCCAGGCAGATTGATTCGGTTAAAGAATCGCGTAAGGAGCAAACTTTGGATGACCGGTTCAGTCGTTCTTTAGGGTATCCTGATTTAGCGCAATTGCAAAAATCTGTAGAGAGGCAGATCTTTTTGACCAAGGAGAATCAGGAGCGTCAGCGCATTGAAAATGATTTAATTGAAAACATAACTAAGGGGTTGGAGTTTAAACTGCCGCAATCTTTGGTGGAACGTCAGACTCAGGATATGCTTAGGCAGACTAAGATTGATTTAGCGATGAAAGGCGTGCCTCGGGATAAAATTGATGCGCAGGATAAGTTGCTTTTAGAAGGAATCCAGCCGGAAGCCGCAAAACAGGTTAAGATATATCTAATTTTATCTCAGATTGCCAAAAAGGAAAATATTGCAATTGATGATCATATGCCGCGCAAAGTAATGGAATTTTTACTTAAAGAAGCTAATTGGCAGCCAGAATAACTGCGCTAGGCAGCGCAGTGTGCCCTTGTGGGCGAGGAGAGGATAATATGCAAACAAAAATGCAGACATTGGTTCCAATGGTAATTGAGCAGACTACCCGGGGATTTGAACGTGCTTATGATATTTATTCGCGCCTTTTAAAGGACCGGATTTTATTTATTGGTACCCCGATTGATGATTATGTGGCAAATTTAGTGATTGCCCAGTTGCTTTTTTTGCAGATGGAAGATAAGGATAAAGATATCAATGTCTATATTAATTCACCCGGTGGTTCGGTCACTGCGGGGCTGGCAATCTATGATACGATGCAATTCATAAAATGCGATGTGGCCACCTATTGCGTGGGGCAGGCAGCGAGCATGGGGGCAGTTTTATTATCGGCAGGCGCTAAAGGAAAGCGTTTTGTGCTTCCTAACTCCAGAGTGATGATTCATCAGCCATGGGGCGGAGTGCAGGGAGCAGCCGCGGATATTTCTATTCAAGCTAAAGAAATTTTAAAATTGCGCGACCGGCTTAATGAAATCTTAGCGCATCATACCGGCCAGTCGCTAGATAAAATACAGAAAGATACGGATCGAGATTATTTTATGTCCGCTCAGGAATCCAAGGATTATGGCTTAGTGGATGAGGTAATTTTACCGGAAGCCAAGAAGAAATAAATTTAAGGTTAAATTGTAAACGGGAAATTAAAAAAATAAACCTAGAAAGGAAACATTTACCATGAAAAAAGAATATTTATTAACACCGGGCCCAACTCCTTTACCGCCGCAAATAAGTTTGGCGATGGCCAGGCCGATTATTCACCACCGTACACCGCAATTTCAGGAGATTCTAAAAGAGGCAAGCCAAGGATTGAAATGGGTGTTTCAGACGGTAAACGATGTTTTTATTATCTCTTCTTCAGGAACCGGAGCGATGGAGGCAGCAGTAATTAATTTGCTTTCGTGCGGTGATACTGCCTTAGTAGTTCAGGGCGGTAAGTTCGGAGAAAGATGGACGGAGATTGCTAAGGCTTATGGGATTAATGTGGAGATTATTAATGTGGAGTGGGGGAATGCTGTCAGCCCGGCAGAGATTGGCAAAAGGTTAAAATCCAACCCGCTGATTAAAGTAGTATTTACGACTTTAACGGAAACTTCAACTGGCGTGGATAATGATATCCAGGCAATTGCTGCGGTGGTCAAAGAAAGCTCTGCGGTTTTAGCGGTCGATGCGATAAGCGGCTTAGGAGCCGTAGATTTAAAAACTGATGCTTGGGGGGTAGATGTGGTCGTTGCCGGATCTCAAAAAGGATTGATGTTACCTCCGGGGCTAGGATTTATTTCTGTTAGTTCTAAAGCCTGGAAGTTAGTGGAAGCTTCAAAATCCAGCCGGTATTATTTGGACTTAAGAAAAGCGAAAAAAGCATTGGATAAAAACGATACACCGTTTACATCCTCGATTACTTTGATTATTGCTTTGAACGAAGCTTTAAAATTAATGCAGCAGGATGGTTTAGAAAATATTTTTAAGCGTCACAGGGTTATGGCAGAGGCAACGCGCGCAGCTATTTTGGCGTTGGGTTTGGAGTTATTCGCTCCGTCGGCTGCTTCGGATGGAGTGACGGCAGCCAAAGTGCCCGGTGGTATTGATGGAGAGAAGCTGGTTAAAACTATGCGTGATATTTATGGAGTAACGATTGCCGGAGGCCAGGCGGAACTAAAGGGTAAAATTTTTCGTATTGCGCATATGGGGTTTATTACTGAATCGGATATTATTATGGGGTTGAGCTGTTTAGAAAAAGTACTTACTCAGATGGGCTATAAATTTATTTTAGGTACAGGGGTGAGCGCAGCCGAAAAGGTGTTTTTAAAATAAGGAGCTAGAGATAAAATGATCAAGATTCTCGTTAGCGATGCATTAAGCGCGGAAGGTTTAAAAGTTTTTAATGATTCTAAAGAGCTTACCGTTGATGTAAAAACAGACCTAAAACCGGATGCTTTAAAAGAGATAATCAAGGATTATGATGCATTGGTGGTGCGTAGTGCGACTAAGGTGACTAAAGAGATCATTCAGGCCGCCTCTAAACTTAAGGTTATTGGCCGGGCGGGTGTGGGTTTAGATAATGTAGACCTAGAAGCCGCTACTCAAAAAGGGATTATCGTTATGAATACTCCGGCGGGAAATACGATTTCTACCGCTGAACATACCTTTAGTATGATTTTAACTTTATCCAGGAATATTGCTCAGGCCAATGCCTCGATGAAAAAAGGAGAATGGAAGCGCTCTAAATTTATGGGGGTAGAATTATACAACAAAGTTTTAGGGATTGTTGGATTCGGCAGGATTGGTACAGAGGTGGCTAAACGGGCGAAATCTTTCGGAATGAAGGTTTTAGCATATGATCCATTTCTCTCTGCTTTAGTCGCTCAAGACCTGGGGGTAAAAATCGCAGAATTAAAGAAAGTGCTTCAAGAGGCCGATTATATTACTGTACATACTCCTTTAACTGATGAGACCAGGCATATGATTTCTGACAAAGAGTTTGGAATAATGAAAAAGGGTGTGCGGATTATAAACTGCGCCCGGGGTGGAATTATCGATGAAGTAGCTTTAGCCAAGGCGGTAAAAGATGGCAAGGTAGCCGGAGCAGCGATGGATGTTTTTGAAACTGAGCCGCTGGCGGCGGATAGTGAATTGTTAAAGCTAGATAATGTTATTACCACTCCGCATCTGGGCGCCTCTACTGAAGAAGCGCAGATTAATGTCGCGATTGAAGTTGCTGAAATTGTACGTGATGCGCTCTTAGGAAAAGGAATTCGAAATGCGGCAAATTATCCCTGTTTGGATGCAGAGGCCTGCAATATTCTTAATCCTTATATTAATTTAGGGGAAAAATTAGGAATGTTTGCTGCGCAATTAGTCGAAGGCAGGTTTTTGGAGCTGACTATAAGCTATAGCGGCCAGATCACAAAATATAATTTAGCTCCTCTGACCATGGCTTTAGTTAAAGGTTTACTCACTCCGATTCTAAAGGAAACAGTTAATTTTGTTAATGGCCTATCTTTACTTAAGGAAAGAGGAATAAAACTGCTTGAGTCAAAATCCGGCCAGGAAGGCGAATTTGTAAATCTTATTCAGTTAGAGATTAAAACCGATAAAGAAAATAAGTCGATTTTAGGAACGCTTTCCGGAAATAAGCAACCGAGGATTGTTAAGATCGATGATTATTACCTGGATTTGTACCCGGTTGGTGAAATGATCTTTATTCGTAATTTAGATAAGCCGGGTTTAATCGGGAATCTGGGTACGCTTATGGGAAACAGCGGCATAAATATTGCCGCTATGGCTTTGGGCCGCAACAAGCCCGGCGATAAAGCAATCAGTGTATGGAGCGTGGATAAACAGGTTACCCCGGAAATACAGGACAAAATAAAACAACTGGAAAATATTATTACAGTTAAAATAATCAGGACATGAAAAGAATTAAGAACTGTTTTTTGATTTTTAGTTTCTTAACCTTGATGGCGAATAGTTTGTCTGCTGAAGAAGTAACGGTTGTCTACAGCGGCCAGACACATGCCATGCTTTATCCTTGTAGCTGCCCTCTTCGGCAGGACGGAGGTATCGAGCGCCGAGCGACCTTGGTTAAGCAATTAAGAAGAAAATATCCTGAACTGCTGCTTTTGGATTGCGGTAGTTTTACTGCCGGCGGCCAACTGGATGAATATACCCAGAATATTCAGTTAGATATGCAGCGTTCCGAAATTAATTATAGAGCTTTAGGGCTGATGCAATATGATGCTGTAGGTATCGGACCGGATGAATTCAATTTCGGCAAGAGCTTCTTTTTAAATAATGCTAAAAAAACTAAACCGGCATACTTAAGCGTTAATTTAGATACAGATAGAGTTGTTCCTTATATAATTAAAGATAGCGGCGGAGTTAAGATTGCCATCATCGGGTTAACCGGTTTATCCGCTAAGCAAAAGGCAGAAGAATTAAAGATTAGCGCGCCTGGCCAAATCAGCGAGTTAGTCAACCGCCTGAAGAATTCAGGCGTACAAGTGGTGATCCTTTTAAGTACTCAGGGGGAAAGCGAAGATTTAAAATTAATTTCTAAAACAAAAAATATTGATATAATTTTTGTCGGAGATAAGCCTTTAAAAGAAGAGGCCCTTACGAAGATTGAGTCAACCTTCATTCTGCGTCCAGCCTGGCAGGCGCGTAAGCTGGGGAAATTGACCTTAAAAATCCAAAACGGTAAACTTTTAAGTTGTACGGCTGATGAGTTGCCTTTATCCGATAACCTTAAGGATGATGCTGATATTGCGCGGATTTTGCCGCGTTGTTTTTCCGATGCTAATTGTAAAGAGGGAAATTTGGCGGGAATTTGCAAAAATCCGGGTGGATTAAATGCCGCTTGTTTATTTACCGAGCCGAATAAAGTGGATTTAGTGGTGATTAATGTAAAAAATTGTATTACTTGTAATACTGAACCGGTTATAAATTTATTGAGAAAAAAGTTTCCCGGGTTAATTATAAAAAGCCTGGATTATCCGGGCCCGGCTGCGCAAAGGATGATTAAGGATTTGTCGTTACAGGTTTTACCGGCGTATCTATTTTCTAGGTCAGTTGAAAGCCAGGATAATTTCGAGGGTATCAAGAATGATTTTCAATTAATTAATGATTTTTATTTATTTAAACCGCAGGCAAGCGGGTTATCCTATTTTTTAAATCAAAAACCAAAGCCGGGCAATTTCGATTTATTTTTTAATATCCTTGAAAAAGACGCCGGCTTGTTGTTAACCACGGTAAAAGAATTTAATCCCACTCTACATTTTTTGACCAGCGGTAAGGATGAGGGTACGCCGAGCAAGAATTATTTTCCCGAGGAAGAGGAGTGTTTACGTGCGGTATGCGTACAGAAATATTACCCGGAAAAGTTTTGGGATTATTTAATTTGCCGCTCTAAGTATATTAAAAGTGCTTATTGGGAGGATTGCCTCGATGGATTAGATGCGCAAAGCGTAAAAACCTGTGCTCGGGGTCCGCAAGGCAAGACTTTGCTTAATGAAAATACCAGTTTAAATAAGCAGCTGCAGATTTTTTCAGGGCCAAGCTATCTTTTGAATAATCAGGAGATTTTCTCTTCTAAAGGGGTGCCGTCTAAAGAGGAGCTTAGGAAAATACTAAAGCAATAGAGGGAGAGGATATCATGACGCATAAACCAAAGATTTACCTTTTGGATGTAACTAATCGTGACGGAGTGCAAACTTCGCGAATTTGTTTGTCTAAACTGCAGAAAACCATGATTAACTGGTATCTTGACCAGATGGGTGTTTTTCAGTCGGAGTTCGGTTTTCCGCTTACGCGGCATGAGACAAATTACCTGAATGCTAACCTGGAATTAGCGCAATTAGGGGGATTTTCCGGAATCCGGCTAAGCGGTTGGCTGCGGGCGACCAAAGACGACGTAAAAACTGCTTTTAAATTGGTGCCGCATTTAAAATATTTAAATCTCTCTATTTCTACCAGCGATCAGATGATTGTGCACAAATTTAAAGGCAAGCTTGATCACCAGTCTATAATTCAGGAGATGCAGGAGGCAGTTAGCGAGGCAAAAAAACTGGGTGCAACCTGTGTGGGTGTAAATGCCGAAGATGCCTCGCGTACGAATTTGGAGTATCTGGTTGAGTTTGCGCTGAAAGCTAAAGAGGCCGGCGCCGATAGGATTCGTTATTGTGATACTTTGGGAACCGATACCCCTTTTAGTATTTACGAAAGAATAGAATTATTGGCCAGGAAAGTGCAGCTTCCGATTGAAGTGCACTGCCACAATGATTTAGGATTAGTGGTGGCTAACTCTATTGCCGGCGCCAGAGCCGCTTTTGATGCCGGGCAAGATTCTTATATTAATACCTGCGTGAATGGTATGGGGGAACGGGCAGGAAATGCGGATTTAGTTTCGGTAATTTTAGCCATTAAATATGGACAAGGGATGAGCGGCTATAATTTAGATGAAAAAGTGGATTTAAAGATGGCCTGGAAAATCTGTAAATATGCTTCTTATGCTTTTGGCGTTCCCATTCCGATTAATCAGCCGGGGGTAGGAGCCAATGCTTTTGCTCATGAATCCGGGATTCATGCCGATGGCGCGTTAAAGGATAGGCGTAATTATGAACTTTATGATTTTGAGGAGCTCGGCCGCGGCGAACCGGAGATAATCGAAACCGGCAGAAAGATTACCGCCGGAGAATATTCCGGGATCAAAGGTTTCCGTAACGTTTATGAAAAATTAGAGGTGGTTTTTAAGGATGATGCAGAAGCTACGCGCATATTGGAGCTGGTCAGGTATGCGAATGTGCATAATCAGAAGCCGCTGATTGATGATGAGCTAAACTTTATTGCTAAATATCCGGATATTGCGCATAAGATATTTACGATGACTCCGTAGTATCCTATTCTAAGCGGGTAGTTATATAGAATGCAGTTAACTAAAAGGAAAAAATGAATATAGTTTTGGTAGGTATGCAGTGGGGAGACGAGGGCAAGGGTAAAGTCATTGATATCCTTTCTCAGAAAGTAGATTATATTGTACGTTACCAGGGTGGTAATAACGCCGGCCATACCGTAGTGGTCGGCAAAAAACAGTATATATTTCATCTTATTCCTTCGGGGATTTTACATCCCGGTAAGATTTGTTGTATCGGTAACGGAGTAGTTATTGACCCGGCGGTACTCTTGAATGAGTTAGATAATTTGCGTAAAAATAGTATTGATTTTAGCCGGCGTTTTAAAATCTCTTCTTTGGCGCACTTAATTATGCCGTATCATAAAAATTTGGATCAGTTGCGCGAGACCAAAAGGAAGAATAAAATCGGAACTACCGGTAGAGGTATCGGCCCTTGTTATGCGGATAAGATTAACCGTTGCGGCATCCGGATGATTGATTTATTAAATCCGGGCGTTTTTAGAGATAAGCTTAAGGATAATCTTAAAGAAAAAAATGAGATTTTCAAGAAAGTTTACCAGCATCCGGGTTTTAGTTTTCAAAAGATTTATACGGAGTACCTGGCTTTCGGTAAACTGTTCGCCCCTTATATCTGTAATACGGCAGTATTATTAAATAAGGCTACCGTTGAAAAAAAAGATATTTTATTGGAGGGGGCACAGGGGACGTTTTTGGATATTGATTTCGGGACCTATCCTTTTGTTACTTCTTCCTCAACGATTTCCGGGGGTGCCTGCATTGGTACGGGGATATCTCCGGATAAGATTAATAAAGTTATCGGTGTTTGTAAGGCTTATACTACACGCGTCGGCGAAGGTCCTTTTCCTACGGAGTTTGCCGAAGGTTTCGGTAAAATTATGCGCGATAGAGGAAATGAATTCGGCGCTACCACCGGCCGGCCGCGCCGATGCGGTTGGTTTGATGCCGTGGTTGCCAAAGAATCGGTGATGCTTAATGGTATTAGTGAGTTGGCAATTATGAAAATGGATGTGCTTGATGGATTAGGGCAGGTCAAGATTTGCACTGCCTATAAATATAAAGGTAAAATTTTCAAGGAGTTTCCTTGTGATTTAGAGGTTTTAAGTAAGGCTACTCCGGTCTATAAACAAATGTTAGGTTGGCCGAGTCAATTAAACCAGCCTAGTTCTTTTAAACGATTGCATCCTAATGCCCGGGCTTACCTATTAGAATTACAGAAATTGCTGGGGGCCAAAATTACCATGGTCTCTGTAGGGAGCGCCAGAAGAGATACTATTTTTATCTAAGTGGTTGAGGATAAAACACTTGACTAATAAAACAGGCTATGATATATTTAAGCCTTAATGGAAAAGGAGAAGAAAATGATAAATAATTTTCATAAATTGGTATTGGTTTCATTTATATCTTTTAGTTTAGCGGGTTGTACTTTTATTTTCCAATCCGGCAGGCGTTCTGATGCTCAGAAAATCCAAGAACTAAGCGCCCAGTTGGATGAGCTTGCTCGTTCTAAAGGCTTGCTGGAACAGAAACTTGGGGCAGAGATAGATGATAAGCAGATAAAACTCCAGATGATGGAGAAAGGGCTGGTCATTACCGTCGTCGGAGACCTTTTATTCGATTCCGGGAAAGCCAAAATCAGGCCTGAGGCGTTTTCTTTGCTGTCTAAGGTGTCTGCGGTATTAAAAGATAATATGGCGCAGTTTAATATCGGTATAGAAGGACATACGGATAATGTTCCGATTAAACATAGCGGCTATAAGTCTAACTGGGAACTTTCTACTTCCCGGGCTTTAAGTGTTTTACATTATTTGGCAAATGATCAGGGAATATCACCGGAGCGTCTGTCGGCGATTGGGTATGGTGAATATCGTCCGTTGGTTTCCAATGAGACTGCAGATGGGCGTAAACAAAATCGCCGGGTAGAGATAGTTATTTTGCCTAACATTACCAAAGTGAAGGGCGATTCTACGGGTGCTTATGAATTAAAAGAACCTCAAGAGAACCTTAAATAGATTTAACCTTTGATTATGGATGAGGCTTTAAAGAATCGCATCGTAATAATTTTAGCGATATTATCGGTAGTTTTCTTTTTTGGTACGCTTAGTTCTTGTTCTAGCGCGAGACATCAGAAAACTGCGCGCGAAAAAGAAATGGCGACGCGCCTTGCCTTGGAAGAGAAAACAAGTAAATATGCGCAAGAGAAATCAGCCCTAGAGGAAAAAGCCAAGGCCAGAGAGAACCAGGTGCAAGAGTTAAAAGCGTCTCTAGAGACAGCCAAAAAAGCTTTAGTTCAGGATCAGTTGGTAAGCCAGAGCTTAAAAGAAGAGCTACAAAAGGTGACTAAGCTTAAAGAAACCCTAGAAGAAGAGTTGAGGCAAGCCCGGGTAAATGGGAAGAAAACTAAAAAATGAAATAAGGCGGGGTAAGAGAGCAGGGCATTGCTAGTTTTATGATCTGGGGATAAAATCCCCTTTTTTATTGGAGGGAGGCGTAGGTGAAGAAGATATTAAAAAAATCAAAAGAGGCATTGGTGAAAACTCTTTCCAAAGTTAAATCTAAATTTAAGCTTAGATTAAAAAAGAAAGCACCTTTAAAGAGAGCTGCAGATAAACAGCTGGCTAAAGAAAACGCCAGCTTTTATGAAACAGCCATAGTGAATACAAAATTTTCTCATGCACAGAATACTAATTTTTCTCCGGCTCGGCCGCAGGAGCTTCCTTCTTTTTATGATCAGGATAAAATTATTTTGCAGGTTCGCGACCCGCGCTGGTTACATGCTTATTGGGAGTTAAGATCTCAGACTGTTCAGGGGTTAAAGAGTAAATTAGGAGATGATTTTTACCGCGCGAAAAAAGTTTTAAGGGTTTATGACGTTACGAATATTATCTTTAACGGATTTAATGCCAATCGGTTTTTTGATATTCAGATTAATGATTTTGCGAATAGCTGGTATGTCGATACCTCTGGCCCGGGCCGCGCCTGGTGTGTGGATCTCGGGTTAATGTTAGCCGACGGTAGGTTTATTACTATTTTGCGTTCTAATGTTGTGCAAACTCCCTTAGACGGCCCTTCTTGGGTTACTGATGAAGAGTGGATGATACCGGATGAGATGTTTGCCCGGCTTTATGGCATGGGTTTTGGCCTAGGCAAAAGCTCACCCGTCGGAGGCGCCTGGCAGGAGCGTATAAAGCAGGGGCTATTTAGCTCGGGGCTATCGAGTAGTCCGGTTAAAAAAGAGATTAAAGAGACTAAAAATTTTTGGCTGAAAGTAGATTGTGAATTAATTGTTTATGGAGCAACCGAGCCAGACGCCCGGGTAACCGTACAGGGGGTACCGATTAAATTAAGGCCGGATGGTACTTTTACCCTGCGATATTATTTGCCTGATGGAAAACAGGTAATTCCGGTTAAAGCTACTTCTGCGGATAAATTAGAAGAACGAACGATTACTCCAACCGTAACTCGAGAAACCAAATAAAAATAATGCCTAAAGGATACCTTTGTTTAGTTTTACATGGACATTTGCCTTTTGTGCGCCATCCGGAGCATGAGAATTTTTTAGAAGAGGACTGGCTTTATGAGGCAATCACCGAAACCTATGTACCTTTAATTTCTGTTTTTCAGGGCCTAGTAAATGATGGTATAGATTTTCGGATTACGATGACCTTGAGCCCTACGCTTATTTCTATGCTTGGCGACTCTTTATTGCAGGAGCGCTATTTAAAGCATATTAATAAACTTATCGAATTGACCCAAAAAGAAATAGAGAGGACAAAATGGCAACCGGAGTTTAATAATCTGGCCCGGATGTATTTTGACAGATTTTCGCATGCCCGGGATACCTTTGTTAGATACAACTCTAATCTGGTTGTTGCTTTTAAAAAGTTTCAGGATTTAGGTAAATTAGAAATAATTACTTGCGGAGCGACGCATGGGTTTTTTCCGCTGATGGATGTTTGCCGCGATTCGGTGCGTGCTCAGGTAAAGGTGGCTGCGGATCACTATACCGGTATCTTTGGCAGAAGGCCCAGAGGTATTTGGCTGCCGGAATGCGGTTTTTGTCCGGGGCACGATGAAATACTTAAAGAAGCAGGGCTGCGTTATTTTTTTACGGATTCGCATGGCCTATTGCATGGGACCCCGCGGCCTAAATATGGGGTATTTGCTCCCGTTTATTGTAAGGGCAGCGGAGTAGCGGCATTTGGACGGGACCTGGAATCTTCAAAGCAGGTCTGGAGTTCTATCGAAGGCTATCCTGGTGATTATAACTATCGGGAATTTTATCGGGATGTAGGTTTTGATCTGGAATTTGATTATATCAAACCCTATATCCATCCGGATGGAGTACGTATTAATACGGGAATAAAATATTACCGGATTACCGGTAATACTAACCATAAGTCGCCTTATGTTGCGCAGTGGGCGAAAGAGCGGGCAGCTGAGCATGCGGGTAATTTCATGTTTAATCGTCAGAAACAGGTAAATTATCTCAATGACCTTATGGGAAAGGCTCCGATCCTTGTTTCACCTTATGATGCGGAGCTTTTTGGGCATTGGTGGTATGAAGGCCCAATGTGGTTGGATTTTTTATTTCGTAAAATTGCTTGTGACCAGAATGAGATTAGTTTGATTACCCCCTCAGAATATTTAGATCAACATCCGCGTAATCAGGTAGTTACTCCGTCTTTCTCTAGTTGGGGTTATAAAGGGTATTCGGAAATGTGGCTGCAAGGAACCAATGATTGGATCTATCGCCACTTGCATGTAGCCTCAGAGCGGATGAGTGAATTGGTTAAGAAGAATCCTGGCGCTTCAGGTTTAGTTCGCCGGGCGTTGAATCAGGCTTTGCGTGAATTACTTCTGGCACAGAGTTCGGATTGGGCATTTATTTTAGGTACCGGTACGCACACCAGTTATGCAGCCGGCCGCACTAAAGATCATCTTTTAAGGTTCAACCGGATTTACGAAGATGTTCAGTCTAATAATATTGATGAAAATTGGCTGGCGGATATTGAATATAAAGATAATCTCTTTCCAAATATAGATTACCAGGTTCATCAGTAGTATGCAGGAAAATCCTAAAATCCCTAAGCACGTAGCTTTTATTATGGATGGTAACGGCCGCTGGGCAGAAGAAAGAGGCGAAAGCCGTACTGCCGGACACCGTCAGGGTGTACAGCGGGTAAAGGAGATTATCCGGGGCGCCAGTAATCTGGGTATCCAGACGGTAACTTTTTTTGCTTTTTCGACGGAGAACTGGAGCAGGCCCAAAAGTGAAATAAATGTTTTGATGCGCTATTTGGATAATTTTTTAGGACAAGAGATCGAGCATCTGCATAAGCAGAATATGCGTTTTACGGTTATCGGCCGCTCGGACCCGATTCCTAAATATCTTCAGGTAAAGATTAAGAAAGCTCAGGAGAAGACCAAGGGCAATACTGGTTTAAGGGTGGTATTGGCATTAAATTACGGAGGCAGGCAGGAAATTGTTGATGCGGCTAAAAAGTTTGCTCGGGAGGTATTGAATGGCAAGGCAGATTTAGAAAGCTTAGATGCCCGGGAATTTAGCCGGTATCTCTACGCTGCGGATATTACCGATCCGGATTTGTTAATCCGCACAAGCAATGAAATACGCATCAGTAATTTTTTACTTTGGCAATTATCATATTCGGAGTTTTATTTTTCTCATAAATGCTGGCCGGATTTTGGGATTGAGGAGTTAAAAGAAGCAATTAAGGAATATCAAAAAAGGATCAGGAGATTTGGGGGTTTAGATGCTCATTAAGAGAATAATAAGTGCGGCGGTGTTAATCAGTATTATTGTGGGAGTAATTTTTATTGATTGGTTATGTAGTTTGGTAATTATTTTGTTTATTATCGGAGGTTTGTACGAGTACTTTATGATGCTTGAGAAAAAGGGAATAAGTATCTATAAATATTTTGGGATAGGCATGGGAACGGTTATCCCCCTATCGATTATGTTTAGATTTGAGCCGACCAAAAGCTGGGAGTTACTTTTTATCGTTTTGGCGTTGTTTTTTCTTATCCTTATGCAATTCAAGCGCCGGGATAGCTCAGGAGTAATTGTCGACATCTCAACCACGCTTTTTGGCATACTTTATGTTTCCTGGTTTTTCAGTTTCTTGATTAAGATAAGGTATCTGCCCGGGGGGTTGGGTTTTCTGGCGGCTTTATTATTAATTACTAAACTAGGAGACATCGGGGCATATTTAGTGGGAAGTAAATGGGGCAAGAAGCTTTTAATTCCGCGGATCAGCCCGAAGAAGACTATCGAGGGGTCGCTGGGAGGTTTAGTTTTCAGCATTTTAGGGGGATTAGCCTGTAAGTCGATTCTGCCTTTTAGTTATGGGCAGCTGCTGATTATTTCGGTGAGTTTAGGAGTGCTTGGGCAGTTAGGCGACCTTTCGGAATCTTTACTTAAACGGGATTGCCAGGTTAAAGATTCCGGAAATATTTTTCCGGGTATGGGCGGAGTATTAGATGAGATTGATAGCCTGCTATTTACTGCTCCGGTATTTTATTTTATCTTAGCGCGATTATAAATGAAGAATATTGCGGTTTTAGGTTCTAGCGGTTCCATCGGCCAGAGTACGCTTGAGGTGGTAAGAAGTTTGCCGCGGCAATTTAAGGTTGTGGCTTTAAGTGTTAATGCGGATATTGTTAAGTTAAAGCAGCAGATTAAAGAATTTCAGCCAAAGTTGGTATGCGTCGGAAATCCGCAGGCAGCCGTGAAGTTAAAATCTACTCTGGGGCCTTCGATAAAAGTTCTTTGCGGCCAAGAAGGCTTAGCGGAATTGGTTAAGGATAAAGATGTCCAGCAGGTAATGGTCGCCATTACCGGTTCAGCGGCCCTGATTCCCTTAATTAGTGCGATTAAAAGCGGTAAAGAAATTGCTTTAGCGAATAAAGAAGCTTTAGTTATGGCTGGGGTTATGGTGATGCGTTTGGCCAGGGAACATAAGGTTCTGATTAGGCCGGTGGATAGCGAACAATCCGCTATCTGGCAGAGCTTAGCCGGGCAAGGAGAGACGGATGTCCGACAGGTATATCTGACTGCTTCTGGTGGCCCGCTATGGAGTTTGCCGCGCAGTAAGTTTAAGCAGGTGACTATAGAAAAAGTATTGCAGCATCCCCGCTGGAAAATGGGCAAAAAGATTACCGTAGATTCGGCGACCTTGATGAACAAGGGACTAGAGTTACTGGAGGCGATGTTCTTATTTAATCTTGGAGCTGAAAAAATAAAAGTATTAATTCATCCTGAGGCGTTGATTCATTCTATGGTTGAATTTAATGACGGGGTAATTATGGCGCAGCTTTCCGTTACGGATATGCGTGTGCCGATTCAGTATGCTTTATCTTATCCTAAGCGGCTGCCAAATAAGCTTGCCGGAATTGATTTTTACCGTTTAAGTAAGCTGCATTTTGCAAAACCGGATTTGGGTAAGTTTCCGAGCCTTGCGCTTGCTTATCAGGCTGCCCGGGATTTAGGGACAATGCCGGCGGTTTTAAATGCGGCCAATGAGGTTAGTGTTGAGAGATTTCTAAAAGGAAAGGTAGGTTTCATGTCGATACCTGAAACGATCGAGAAAGTAATGCGTAAACATCGCAATTTAGCTAATCCTTCTCTTGCCGAGATTATGCAGGCAGATGCCTGGGCCAGGCAAGAGGCTTATAATCTAGCCGGGAGATTTAACTAAATGATGGCAACTTTGGTATTTATATTAATTTTAAGCCTGCTGATTATTGTCCATGAATTTGGGCATTTTATCGCTGCCCGCCGTGCCGGGGTGCGCGTGGAAGCATTTTCATTAGGTTTCGGCCCGCAGTTATTTGCTAAGAAAATCGGCGACACAAAATATTCATTAAGCCTTATACCTTTAGGCGGCTATGTGAAGATGGCCGGAGATACACTGAGCGAATGCAAAGGCAGTAGTGATGAGTATCTTTCGAAATCACCCGGCAAGAGATTCCAGATTATTTTTTGTGGGCCGTTTTTAAATTATATTTTAGGATTTTTATTCTTTTGGGTTATTTTGTTTGTGGGTTATCCTACGCTGACGACCAAGGTCGGCGGTTTAATTGATGGTTATGGTGCGCAAGAGGCAGGCTTGCAGGTAGCGGATAAAATTATCGCGATCAATGGGCAGAATGTTAATTCTTGGGAGGATTTACAGAATCAGATTCAGAAGAATAAAACTAAGGGGTCTATTGAGCTTTTGTTAATGCGTAATGATCAGAAGCTAAAATTTAGCGTAGCGTTGAAGAGCAAGGTCCTGGATAATCAATTAGGGGAAAAGAAAACTTTAGGAATTATTGGGATTACGCCTTTTGACGAAGCTGTGGAGGTAAGGCACGGATTAATTGAATCCGCGTATCTGGGATTAAAGAAAACAATTGATCTGACAGTGTTAACTTATAAAGGAATATGGCGCCTGGCCAGCGGGAAAATGTCTATGCGTGATTCGATGACCGGGCCATTAGGTATATTTTTCATTACTTCCAAAGCCGCAAAATTAGGGTTAATTGCGGTGATGCATCTAATTGCAGTTTTAAGCGTAAGCTTGGCGGTGTTTAATCTGCTTCCTTTGCCGATTCTAGACGGCGGGCATATATTTTTATTAGGGTTAGAAAAGTTGAGAAAAAAAACACTGGGCATAAAGGCCGAGCAGGTAGTTAATAATATCGGAGTAAGTTTAATGATTATGCTTGCTTTATTTGTGACTTATAATGATATCTTAAGGCTTTACGGAGAGAAAATCAGTAAATTGGTCGGGAAATAATATGGATATTGCGCGTAGAAAAAGTAAGGTGGTGAGGATCGGTAAAGTATCGATTGGTGGCAAAAATCCTATAGCCATCCAATCGATGACCAAGACAAAGACCGCGGATGTTGAAAAGACGGTTAAGCAGATTAATGCGTTAGAAGGCGCGGGGTGTTCAATAGTGCGTTTGGCAATCAAGGATTTTACGGATGCCCGGGCGTTAAAGCAGATCAAGAAAAACACCGCTTTGCCCCTGGTAGCGGATATTCATTTTGATTGGCGCTTAGCCATTGCGGCGGTTAAAAATGGCGCGGATAAGATCCGGCTTAATCCGGGAAACATTGATAAAGATATACAGATAAAAGAGGTAATCGCTGCTTTAAAAGATGCCGGCGTTCCACTGCGTATTGGGCTTAATTCCGGATCAGTTAAAGAGCAGAGTGCAAAACGTACGAATATGCCGGAGAGGCTAGTGCGTTCCTGTTTAGATTATATAAAAAAAATAGAAAAACTTAAATTTGACAATATCGTAATTTCGCTTAAAGCTTCAAATGTTTTGGATACCTTGGCCGCTTATCGTAAGATATCCTTAGTTTGCAATTATCCTTTGCATCTTGGCGTTACTGCTGCCGGCTCTTTATCTAAGGGTATAATAAAATCCAGCATTGCTTTAGGGGCTTTGCTATCTGAGGGCGTTGGTGATACAATAAGGGTGTCGCTTACGGATGATCCGCTAGAAGAGGTGCGGGTAGCAAAGTGTATCCTAGAGTCATTAGGGTTGATGAATAGCGGTATTCAGGTTATCAGCTGCCCTACTTGCGGACGCTGTGAAGTAAATTTGGTAAGGGTGGTTAAAGAACTTGAGCAGAAGATAGATTCTATTCCAAGTTTAAAGTCCGCCCGGCCCTTAAAAGTTGCGGTTATGGGGTGTGTGGTTAACGGCCCGGGAGAGGCAAAAGAGGCAGATCTGGGCATTGCTTTTGGAAAATCTGCCGGGTTATTTTTTAATCAGGGTAAGGCGGTAAAAAAAATTCCTTTTAAGGATTGCGTAAAAGTACTCTTAGAAGAAATGGAGAAAATAAAATGATTAAAGCCCTCAAAGAAGAAATGCGTCAAAAGCTGCTTACGCAGTATAGCGGGATATTATATAGAGAGAGTATTGATCGGGTAGAGTTAGAAACTATCCTTAAGAGTATCCTTGATGAAGCTATTTATCATAAGCGTTTAAACATAATTGATGCGGATAAGAAAAAAGTACTTTCGGATATGGTTGATGAGTTGATTGGTTTCGGGCCGATAGAAGTGATTATGAAAGATCCCGAAATAACCGAAGTAATGATTAACGGCCCTAAGAAGATTTATGTAGAGAAAAAAGGTAAAAAGGTTTTATCGAATATTAAGTTTGATGATGAGCAGCAATTAAGATGTTTGATTTACAAGTTACTCGCACCTACGCGCCGGCGGGTGGATGAATCTTTTCCTTTTGTCGATGTTGCTTTAAAAGACGGCTCCCGGGTTAATATTATTATCCCTCCGCTGGCCCTGGATGGAGCAAGCGTGACGATTAGAAAATTTCTTGAAGATATCAAGCTCATAGAAGACTTAATTAAATTAGAAGCGTTGGATCAGCGCATGGCGGATTTTCTGCTCGCCTGTATTCGGGCAAAGATGAATATTATCTTTAGTGGAGCTACGGGCGCAGGTAAAACCACAACTTTGGCTGTCCTTTCGGGCTATATCGATAATGATGAGCGCATTGTGACCATTGAAGATACTGCCGAATTGCATTTAAATCAGGAGCATGTGGTTAGGCTGGAAACGCGCCCTCCGAATATCGAAGGTAAAGGCGAGGTTACCATAAAAGACCTGTTTAAAAACTCTTTGCGTATGCGCCCGGGAAGAATTATCCTGGGTGAAATTAGAGGTTCAGAAGCTCTGGATATGTTGCAGGCAATGTGCTCAGGGCATACTGGTTCGCTGGCAGTTATACATGCGAATTCCCCGATTGAAGTAATCTACCGCTTGGAAACAATGATTTTAACCAGCGGATTACCGATCAGTTTGGATATCATACACCGCCAGATTGCGGCAGCAGTGCATTTGATTATCCAGCAGAAGCAACTTTCTGACGGATCGCGTAAGATAACTAATATTACTCAGGTTCACGGGTTAAAGGATGGCACAGTTGTTCTAGAGGATATTTTTAACTATGAAATAAGTGATGTGGTTAACGGTAAAGTGCACGGCAAATTTCTGGCCACCGGAGTTATTCCCGTATTTTATCCTTTAATGGCTAAACGGGGCGTTGTTTTATCAAAAGAAATATTTAACAAGGATTAATATGTATTGGAGTAAAGCATTTATTCCCACACTTAAAGAAACGCCGCAGGAAGCAGAATCAATGGGCCATAAATTATTGTTGCGTGCGGGCTTGGCGCGCATGCTGATGGCCGGAGCGTATTCTTATCTGCCTTTGGGTTTAAGAGTCTTAGAAAACATCCAGAAAATAATCCGCCAGGAGATGCATACTTGCGGCGCCAGTGAATTGCTTTTACCTGCTTTACAGCCTTTAGAACTTTGGCAGAAGACCGCCCGGGATAAGGATATCGGCGAGGTGATGTTTAAATTTATTGATCGCCGCGGAAGAAATGTTGTTTTAGGCCCGACGCACGAAGAGATAATTACGGATTTAGTTAAGGGGCAGATTTCTAGTTATCGGCAACTGCCTTTAGTGTTGTATCAGATACAAACTAAATTTCGCGATGAAATAAGGCCGCGTTTTGGTTTAATCCGCGCGTGCGAGTTTATTATGAAAGACGCCTATAGTTTTGACCAGGATGAGGCAGGATTAAATAAAAATTACCAATTAATGTACGAGGCTTATAAAAGAATATTTAAACGCTGCGGCCTGACGGTTTTAATAACGGAAGCAGATTCCGGGGTGATGGGGGGTAAAGAGTCTCATGAATTCATGGTGCCTGCGGCTCAGGGAGAAGATTTGGTTTTGGTCTGTAAGAAATGTAATCAAGCTAAAGCCTTTAATGCGGATAATCTGCTATGTCCTAAATGTAGCACTCAGATGGAAAAGATTAATACCATTGAGGTCGGCCATATATTTAAATTAGGGACAAAATATAGCCAGGTTTTACAGGCGAATTTCGCGAATGCCCTGGGAGAGCTTAAACCGATGATTATGGGTTGTTACGGAATTGGCGTATCGCGTTTGGTTTCGGCAATCATTGAACAAAATAATGATGCTGAAGGAATTGTTTGGCCCAAGGAAATTACTCCTTATCAGATTTTAATTTTGCCTCTGGATGTGACGAATAGCCAGATTATGCAGGAGGCAATGGGATTACATGATCAACTGGAGGGTTTAGGATTTACGGTACTTTTAGATGATCGGGATGAGCGCGCGGGCGTAAAGTTTAAAGACGCGGATCTGTTAGGTATTCCTGTGCAAGTGGTTATTGGCCGCAATTCGCTTGCTGAGCAGAATATCGAGATAAAGGTGCGTTTAACTAAGGAAAAGATAATTAAACCCCGGCAACAAGCAGTCGAGCAGATTACCAGTCTATTTTAGAAAAGTAGTTATGGATAAACAAAGTTTAGAGCAGGAATTAGAATTATTGTTTGAACAAAAATTTGCAAACCAAGGTTTTGAATTGGTCGATGTAATTTGCCGACAGGAAGGCGCGCAACTTTTTTTAAGTATCTTAGCGGATCGTTTAGGCGGCGGAATAAATTTAGGCGAATGCGCGCAGATTAGCCGCCAGATAAGCCGGGAGTTAGACGAAAGAAATATTATTGCATCGGGCTATAGATTAGAGGTTTCTTCTCCGGGGTTGGACCGGTTGCTTAAGAAGGAAAGGGATTTTTTACGTTCTTTAAATAAAAAAGCGGTATTTTTTCTTAATGATTTAATTAACGGCAAGTGCCAATGGCAGGGGATAATTAGTAAGGTTGACCAAGCTACGGTATACCTGCAGGTTGCGGGTGAGATTTTGGAGATTCCGTTAATCAAGATTAATAAGGCACAATTAGTAATCTAATAAAAACTGGAGAGTAAAAAAAATGAGTCAGGAACTTTTAGCGATTATCGAACAGATTGAACGGGAAAAAGGAATTAAAAAAGAAATTATGCTAGAGGCTGTCGAAAGCGCTATGCTGAGTGCGGTTAAAAGGGTGATTGATTTAAAGCCGGATGAGGAATTCAAGGTTCAGATTGACCGGGCCACCGGAGAAATCCGCGCTTATCGTAATAATGAATTAGTTACGAATATTGATTTTGGGCGCATTGCTGCTTCTACTGCACGTCAGGTAATTATCCAGAAAATGCGCGAGGCAGAAAAGGATGTGGTTTTTGTGGAATTTCAGAGCCGCGTCGGAGAGATCGTCAGCGGTACGGTCTATCGCTTTGAAAAAGGCAATGTGATTGTAGATTTGCTAGGTAAAGCGGAAGGTGTTTTACTTAAGCGCGAACAATCACCCAAGGAAGAATTTAAGCAGGGGCAGCGTATCCGGGCTTATGTGGTGGAGGTTAAAAAGGATACCAAGGGGCCGCAGATTATCCTCTCGCGCGCTCACCCTAATTTAGTTAAAGAATTATTTGAATTAGAGGTTCCGGAGATCTATGAGGGTATCGTGGAGATCAGGGGTATATCGCGTCAAGCCGGTGAACGTACTAAAATTTCAGTTTACTCTAAGAATGATAAGGTTGATGCCGTGGGTGCTTGCGTAGGTATGCGCGGAAATCGAGTAAGAAATATCGTTAATGAGTTACAGGGTGAGAAAATTGATATCGTGCGTTTTAATGATGATGTGCGTGAATATATTAAAGCGGCACTTTCTCCGGCTAAAGTTTCAGAAATTAAATTAGACAGGGATAAAATGAAAGCCGGAGTGATTGTTGATGATGACCAACTTTCTTTGAGTATCGGTAAGCACGGCCAGAATGTGCGCTTGGCTTCCCGGTTAGTTGGTTGGGAGCTGGATATTCGTACTAAGAGCATGATTGCGGCTGAGGCGCTCGGCGGCAAAGCAGAAGCAGCGGTTATGGCTACAGACGCGGCAGCTAGTCAGCCGGAGCCGGTTAAGGTTAAGAAGGCCAAAAAAGAAACTAAAAAAGTATCAAAAAAATCATCGAAAACAGATGCTAAGAAAGAGGCAAAAAAAGAAACTAAAAAAGAATCTTCTTTAGGGGACCTTTTGGGAGTCGGCCAGAAGATTGCTGAAAGTTTAAAAGAAGCAGGAATTAAAAACGTAGATGATATAATTAAGCTTCAGGTGGAGGGACTGACAAAGATTAAGGGTATCGGAGAGAAGAAGGCTCAAAAAATTATCACAGAAGCTAAGAAATTGTCATAGTTTTTTAATATAAAGGTTCGCTATAAGGATTCGCGGACAGGAAGAGAAAATATGCCAAAAATAAAAAAAGAAAAGACGACCGTAAAAAAATCGCCAGCTAAGCCTAAAGTTAAAGTGGAGGTGAAAACTAAGAAACCGGTTACTAAAGAACGGTGGACTACGCTTAAACCTATAGCTAAGTCGCTTAAACCTAAATTGACAGTAAAAAAGGCTAAAGTTGGACCGGCATTAAAACCCGCGCCGAAAGCTGCAGCGAAGATTTCGGTTAAGCCCTTGGTGAAACATGGGGCAAAAGTTGAGGTTAAGCCTGAAGTTAAACCGGTAATCAAATCTGAGCCAAAAGTTGAGGTTAAGCCTGAAGTTAAACCTGCGCATAAACCAGAAATTAAGGTTGAGACAGCTCCTAAAATAAAAACGGAAGCAACTCCGGAAGTTTTAATTAAAGTAAGTTCAAAGGTAGTTCTGGAACCTGAAATTGAGATTAAGGTTAAGCCGGAAAAAGAGATCGAGCTGGAGCTGCCGATCACGGTTAAAGATTTAGCCATAAAATTACAGGAGAAGTCTTCGATTCTCATTAAGCATCTCATGGGTATGGGGGTGATGATCGGAATTAATCAGACCTTAGATGAGGCTACTTTAAATAAGTTGTGTTTGAAATATAATTTTGGGATTAAGCAAGCCCCGAATGCCGAAGAAGCGGCTTTACAGGTGCATAAAAAAATAGATCAGCCGCAAGAGCAAAAGAACCGTTCACCGATAGTTACTTTTATGGGGCATGTTGATCACGGCAAGACCTCTCTTTTGGATGCGATACGTAAAACTAAAGTTACCGAAGGAGAGCATGGCGGGATCACTCAGCATATCGGTGCTTACCGAGTCAATCTCGCGCAGGGGGAGATTACTTTTTTAGATACACCTGGCCATGAAGCATTTACCGCAATGCGTGCGCGCGGCGCGCGAATTACCGATATTGTGGTGTTAGTTGTGGCTGCTGACGATGGAATTATGCCGCAAACTCAAGAAGCAATCGACCATGCGCGGGCTGCCGGAGTACCGATTATCGTGGCGATCAATAAAATAGATAAAGCGCAAGCAAATTTGGATACGGTTAAAAAGCAGTTAGCCGTAGCCGGATTAAATCCTGAAGATTGGGGCGGTAAAACAATTACGGTTGCGGTTTCTGCGAAGACCGGCGCGGGGATTGACAACTTGCTTGAGATGATTTTGTTGCAAGCCGAAATTATGGAGTTAAAAGCTAATCCGGATCGCTTAGCCAATGGAGTAGTCCTGGAGGCGCGGATGGCTAAAGGTAAAGGGCCGGTAGCTACGCTGCTTGTGCAGAACGGCACACTGCACCTTAATCAAAATATAATCGTCGGTAATTTATACGGGAAAATCCGGGCGATGCTCAATGACCGGGGGCAGGGGGTAACTACTGTTGGTCCGGCAACTCCGGTGGAAGTTTTAGGAATTAACGGAATTCCGCAGGTGGGGGAGCAGTTTTTTGTGATTGAAGATGAAAAGCAGGCTAAGAGCTTAATTCAGGGGCGCGTGGAAAAAGAGAAACAGCAGCAGATTAAAGAGGTGCACAGGGTAAACTTGGAAGAATTGCATGCCCAGATTGCCGCAGGTAAAATTAAAGAATTAAATTTAATTATTAAAGCGGATGTCCAGGGCTCGCTGGAGGCGATTAAAGATACTCTGGATAAATTGAATGTTTCTGAGATAAAAATTAATATAACGCATATGGGTGCGGGAAATATCAATACCTCAGATGTAATTTTAGCGGTAGCTTCTGATGCGTTGCTTTTGGGATTTAATGTTTCCGCTGATGAGCCGGCTAAGGAGCTGATCTCTAAAGAAGGAATTGAAGTTAAGACGTACAGCATTATTTATGAGTTAGCCAATGATATTAAAGCCGCTATTGAAGGGATGCTTGATCCAAAATTAAAGAAAGTGTTTTTGGGCAGGGTGGAAGTCAGAAAGATGTTTAAGCTTTCTCATTCCGGTATTATTGCCGGGTGTTTTGTCACTAAGGGTAAGATTAATCGTCACTGTATGATTACGCTAATGCGCAATGGAGCAGTAGCTTTTGAAGGCAAACTTTCTAGCCTTAAACGTTTTAAGGATGATGTCCGCGAGGTGGGTGAGGGGTTTGAATGCGGGATTGCGGTTAGTGGGTTTGATCAATTAGTCGAAGGTGATATTATTGAAGCTTATGATATAGAGAAAATAGCCCGCAAACTATGAAAAAAAGAATATTAAGCGGCATGCGGCCTACGGGTCAATTGCATCTGGGCCATTTGGTGGGTGCTTTAACTAATTGGACTAAGCTGCAAGATGAATATGACTGTTTCTTTATGGTCGCGGATTGGCATGCGCTGATGTCTGAGTATGAGCATCCGGAGCTTATTAAAACTAATCTGCTGGATAATGTTATTGACTGGCTTTCCTGTGGGATCGACCCGGAAAAATCTACTATTTTTATCCAGTCGCAGGTGCCTGAACATCTGGAGTTATATTTTATTCTTTCTTTGATTACCCCCTTAGGCTTGCTTGAGCGTTGTCCTACCTATAAAGAGCAGCTGCGCCAAGTGGTTAATCGCGATTTAAGCACTTATGCTTTTTTAGGTTATCCGGTTCTACAGGCTGCGGACATCTTACTTTATAAGGCCGATAGTGTGCCGGTGGGTGAGGATCAGCTGCCGCATTTAGAGCTGAGCCGTCAGATCGTGCGCAAATTTAATCATCTTTACAAGACAACTTGTTTTACAGAACCGAATGCTTTGCTTACCCAGACTACCCGTCTTTTAGGTTTGGATGGCCGCAAGATGAGTAAGAGTTATAATAATTATATTGCGCTTTCTGATGCGCCTGAGGTTATCCTTAAAAAGGTGCAGGGTATGTTTACTGATCCGGAGCGTATTCGCGTCACGGATTGCGGGCATCCGGATAAATGCAGCGTTTGTTCTTATTATGCGGCATTTTTCCCTCAGTTAAAGAGTCAGGTCCATCAGCGTTGCATAAAAGCGGCAATCGGTTGCACGGAATGTAAAAGGGAATTAGCCGCTCTGCTTACTGATTTATTGGCGCCGATTCAGGAAAAAAGGCAGGTTCTGCAAAAAAATAAAAAGCAGATCCAGGAGATTTTATCCGCAGGCAGGCAAAAAGCATCCCTGCTAGCTAAGAAAACTATTCTGGAAGTAAGAGGATTGCTTAAAATATGAATTATAAAATCCGCTTAGAGATGTTTGAGGGCCCCTTAGACCTGCTGTTATATTTAGTAAAAAAAGACCATCTTAATATTTATGATATCCCGATTGCCAAGGTAACGGCGCAATATCTGGAGTATATTAATTTGATGCAACTTTTGGATTTAAATATTGTCGGGGAATTTTTAGTAATGGCGGCTACGTTGATGCAGATAAAATCTAAGATGCTGCTTCCGGCAGAAGAGTCAGTGGTCCCAGAAGAACAGGATGATCCGCGCGCAGAATTGGTGAAAAGGCTTCTGGAATATGAAAAGTTTAAACAAATCGCCGAAAATTTAAAGCAGAGAGAAATCAGCCAACAGGAGGTTTTTAAACGCCCGAAAACCGAAACACCGGCTGATGCTCAGGCAGATGATAAGCCGGGGGATAAATATTTTGAAGCGAGTATTTTTGATCTGATTAATGCTTTTTCTCAGGCGTTAAAAGACGTGCCCCGGGAAGTTTTTTATGAGGTAATCAAGGACCAGTATACGGTTGAGCAAAAAGTTCATGATATCCTGCACTTGTTGTTGGTGCAAACAGAAATTAAGCTTTCGGAGCTATTTGTGAAAACCAAGAGTAAATTGGAGATCATCGTGATTTTTCTGGCAATCCTGGAGCTGGCAAAAATGAAAGAAATTGTTGCCCGCCAGGATATGGAATTCGAAGATATAATTATAGCCAGGAACAAAGAAAACATTATTCCTTATGAGCGAAGAGACCAGGCACACGCTGCTGAAAGCTGATTCCGTTATTACTGATATTAAGGAATCTGAAGAGGATGTAGTTTTAAATATATCCTTAAGGCCAAAGAAATTTAGTGAATTTGTCGGCCATAAGGATATTGTGGATAATTTAAAAATTGCCATTCAGGCAGCCAGGCAGAGGAATGAGCCGCTGGAGCATGTGCTTTTAAGCGGCCCTCCGGGGCTGGGTAAAACTTCCCTGTCGCATATTATCGCCCATGAGATGGGCGCTAAAATTACTGCTACCAGCGGGCCGGCGATTGAGCGGGCCGGAGATTTAATCGGCATATTGACCAATTTGGAATGCGGAGATATTCTTTTTATCGATGAGATACACCGGATGTCTAAAGTGGTTGAAGAATTTTTGTATCCGGCCATGGAAAGTTTTCAAATTGATTTTGTGATTGATAAAGGGCCATACGCTAAAACAATCAAGTTTAACCTTAAGCCATTTACTTTAATCGGGGCAACTACGCGTACTGGCCTGTTAGCTGCTCCGTTAAGGGGCAGATTCGGGATATTCTACAGCCTGGATTTCTACAAAGAAGAAGATTTAGCTAAGATTATTAAAAATTCCAGTCAGTTATTGTCGGTAAAAATTGAAGATAGCGCAACCTTGGAAATTGCTAAACGTTCCCGGGGAACTCCGCGTATCGCTAACCGGCTCTTGCGCCGGGTGAGGGATTACGCTCAGGTTTTAAAAATCCAGAATGTTAATCAGGAATCAGCTTCCAAGATTCTTAATGAGCTGGGTATTGATCAGGCGGGTTTTGATGATCTGGACCGCAAGGTCTTAAAATTAATTTTGGAGTCATTCGGCGGCGGGCCGGTGGGAATTGAGTCTTTGGCGGCCAGCCTTAATGAAGAGGTGGATACCATTGAAGATGCGGTCGAGCCGTATCTTTTAATGGCGGGGTATTTAAAACGTACTTCGCGGGGACGGTTAGCCACCCGAAAGGCTTTTGAGCATTTTGGTTTAAAGTTCAATCAAGAACAACAGGAAGAAATCTTCTAGTTAAGAGATGGATATCCTACTGCATATCTGCTGCGGGCCTTGTTTAATCTATCCTTTTAACAGGTTAAAAGGCCAGGGATTTAAAATTAGCGGATTTTATTATAATCCCAATATCTACCCGGTAAGTGAATATTACCGACGTGCCGAGGCTTTAAAAGTTTTAAGCCAGGAATTTTCTTTGGATGTAGAATACCCCGAACATAAGGAATGCGATTTTCTTCAGGCAATTAACGCTCCGGAGCTTATTTCGCAACGCTGTGCAAGTTGCTGGTCATTGCGTTTGCGCAAAACAGCTAATCAGGCTAAGAAAAATGGTTTTAGAGTATTTAGTACTACGCTTTTGGTCAGTCCATATCAGAATCACGAATCGCTCAAGCAGTTAGGCTATCAAATTGGACAGGAAACAGGCGTAGATTTTTATTATGAAGATTTTCGGGTGGGTTTTAAACAGGCGCAGATAGAGGCTAAACAGAAAGGTATCTATCGGCAGAAATATTGCGGTTGCCGTTATTCGGAGGTTGAGCAATGCAAGAAAGCGGGAAGAACATGAAATTTAAAATGCTGATTATATTTTTATATTTATTTAGTTTTAGTTTTGCTTTAGCGCAAGATGAACAGCTTCCGCTTAAGGAACCTGCTGCCCGAGGTGTTTGGGTGTCGGTGTTTTCCGGGAAAAAATCGCTTTATTCTCAGCAGGGGGTGCATAATTTAATTGCCCAATGCGATAAAGCTAAAATAAATGAAATTTATTTACAGATTTTTCAGTCGGGCAATGCTTATTATGATTCGAAGATTTGCGATAAAACAAAATATGACCAGATGGTTGCCGCAGCCGGATTGGATACGCTGGATTTATTACTCAGGGAAGCCGGGCAGCATAATATTAAAGTTTTTGCTTGGGTAAATATTTTAGGATTAGGGAAAAATGATAAGGCGGATATTCTGAATAAGTACGGCAACTCTATTCTTACCCGGGATCAGTATCAAAGATTGTCAAAGATTTCCGCTAATTCCGAGCTGGATAAATATTATCTAAGGGAAGACATGATTTTCTTAGAGCCGGGAGATCCTAGAGTAGAGTCGTATATGTTAACAATTATTAATGAAATTATTAACCGTTATCCGTTATTTAGCGGGATACATTTAGATTATATGCGTTATCCATCACCGGTTCCGTTTGTTCCGGGCTCCCGGTTTAATAAATTCGGTTTAACTTATGGTTATGGGCCGGCCAATGTAGAGCGCTTTCGCGAGAAAACCGGAATTAACGTTTTAGATACGTTGAATAATGAAGATGAGTATTTGGCTTGGGATAATTGGAAACGCCAGCAGGTTACGGATTTAGTGCGTAAAATCTCCAGTTTAGTTAAAGTCAAATCCGCAAGTTTAGTAGTTTCTTGTGCAGTCATCCCGATTACCGAGCGCGCATATAGTAACGCATTTTCCGACTGGTCGGCCTGGTTAGAAGAAGGGATTATTGATTCTGTAGTATTGATGTCTTATACCAAGGACAATCAGTTTATTAAAGAAACGGTAAAAAGCAGTTTAGGCCATCGCGGTAAAGGGAAGATCTATGTTGGTATCGGAGCGTTCTTGATGAAAGACAATCCGGATTTGTTTTTTAACCAATTTCGTTTAATTACTGAGCTGGCTCCCGATGGCATAGTTCTTTATTCCATTGATGATTTAACCGATCAAGTAATTGGTTATTTGAATTAAATAAAGGGGACGGTTCTATCCTTCATAAACCGCTTAATAGAACCGTCCCTATTTTTTGCTGTTTAATTAAATAAATATGCTAAAACTTAATGAATTTGATTACCCGCTTCCTAAAGAACTGATCGCTCAGTATCCTTTAAAAAACAGAGAAGAGGCCAGGCTTTTAATTGTAAATCGAAAAACCGGCTCTATCCAGCATGGGGTATTTAAGGATATCTTCGGATTTTTTAAAAAAAATGATTTGCTGGTACTTAATGATACCAAGGTTTTGCATTGCCGTTTAATGGGAAATAAAATAACCGGCGGCCGGGTTGAAATTTTACTTACGCGCAGGGTTAATGGCACTACTTTTTCTTGCTTGGTTCAGCCCAGCCGGACAAAAGTTGGTGAAAAAATTCTTTTTGCAACTGGCGCGATTACCGGAATTTTAAGCAGCCGGGGGCAGATCAGTTTTAAGCAGGCGGATGCGGATGTGATTTATAGCTTTGGGATCGTTCCTTTGCCGCCCTATATTAAACGTGATCCGGAAGACTTAGACACGGTTTACTATCAGACGGTTTATGCCAAAAATGACGGCGCGCTGGCTTCGCCTACCGCGGGATTGCATTTTACGCAAGAATCACTTAAACAAATTCAATCTGCGGGAGTTAATTTAGCCTATCTAACATTGCATGTGGGGTTAGGGACATTCCGTCCGGTAAGATGCGAAAATATCGCGGAGCATAAAATGGATCCGGAGTTTTTTTTAGTTCCGGATGCTACTATTGCTGCCCTGGATAAAGCTAAAGCGGATAAAGGGCGCGTGATTGCTGTAGGTACAACCAGCCTACGGGCACTGGAAACTTATGCCTCCGGCCGCAAAGAAGGTCATACAGATTTATTCGTTTATCCGGGGTACAAATTCGCATTGGTGGATTGCCTGTTAACTAATTTTCATTTACCGATGACTACGCTTTTAATGTTGGTTTGTGCTTTCGGAGGAAAAGAGTTAATGATGAAAGCATATCAAGAGGCAGTGGATAAGAAATATCGATTTTATAGTTATGGCGATGCAATGTTGATTATCTAGATGCGGGGACGTCCTAAAAGGGGACACCCTAATTTAGCGGATTTGGTGGTTTAGTTGTTTACCGAGGGTGACACGGAGGTGGGTTCACTAGGGGACAGTTCTATCAGAACTTGTTATGCACAAAGTATTTAGAAGGAAACGGTCCTGATGTCTGTTTATAGCGAATGGAGTGGTTTCGTTGTTTTCCGAGGGATGCCGCAGTGGCAGGACCCCGAGGAATAAGAATATATAAATATGTATACATTAATTCATCAAGACAAAAATTCTAAAGCAAGATTAGGCAAAGTTACTACTGCGCATGGGGAGTTTGATACGCCGGCTTTTATGACTGTAGGTACGCATGCTACCGTCAAAGGGCTAATGTTTAAAGATATTCTAGAAGCCGGGGCGCAGATCATTTTATCTAATGCTTATCATGTATATTTAAAGCCGGGTATGGAGATTATTAAAAAAGCCGGCGGCCTGCATAAATTTATGAATTGGAATAAACCGATACTTACGGATAGCGGAGGTTACCAGGTTTTTAGTTTAGCGCTATATCGAAAGATGCATGACCGGGGAGTTGAGTTTCAGTCGCATATTGACGGCTCAAAACATTTTCTTACACCCGAAGATGTAATTAAAATTCAAGAGACTTTAGGTTCGGATATTATTATGCCGCTTGATGAGTGCGTGCATTATCCTTGTACTAAAAAAGAGTCTCTTGTGGCGATGGACAGGACCGTGGCTTGGGCAAAAAGATCAAAGGATGCTCATGGTGATAGAGAAGGGTTGCTTTTCGGGATTGTGCAGGGAGCAACCTATGAAGATCTGCGTAGTGATTGTGCCAAGCGTCTAGTGGATATGAATTTTGATGGTTACTCGATTGGCGGAGTTTCTGTTGGCGAGAGCAGCAATTTAATATATAATATTATTGAATTGGTGGCCGGATTGCTGCCGCCGGATAAGCCGCGTTATGCGATGGGAATCGGTTATCCTTTTGATATCGTGGAGGCAGTGGAGCGGGGAGTGGATATGTTTGATTGCGTGATTCCTACCCGCTACGGAAGAAATGGAACTGCTTTTACCAGTTTCGGTAAAATCATTATCCGCAATGCCGCTTATACTGAAGATTTCAGGCCCTTAGATTCAAAATGCGGCTGTTATGTCTGCCAGAATTTTTCCCGGGCTTATTTAAGGCATCTCTTTAATGCTAAAGAGATGCTCGGTTTGGTATTACTTAGTTTGCATAATGTTTATTTCTTTCTGGAGTTAATGCGCCGGATCCGTCAGGCGATCAAAGAGGATAAATTCAGCCAATTTAAGCAGATGTTTTTAATGGATTATAACAATCAGATATGCGCATAGATATCATTAGTATTTTTCCAAAGATGTTTTCTGCGGTATTGGATGAGTCGATAATTAAGCGGGCGCAGCTTAAAGGCAAGGTTAAAATTTTCACCCATGATTTAAGAGATTATACCCTGGATAAGCATCATAAAGTTGATGATCGTCCGTTTGGCGGTGGCTCAGGTATGGTGATTCAGGTCGAGCCTGTTTTTAGGGCATTACAGGTAATTAAGAAAAAGATTAAGGGCACAGCCAAGGTAATTTTATTATCTCCTCAAGGAAAAAGGTTAAATCAGGCATATGCTAAAAAGTTATCTAAATGCCGGAATTTGATATTGATCTGCGGGCATTATGAAGGAGTGGATGAGCGGGTTAGGCAATATTTAGTAGATGAAGAGGTCTCTATCGGAGATTATATCTTAACGGGCGGAGAACTTGCGGCGATGGTCTTGGTCGATAGCTTGGTCAGGTTAATTCCCGGGGTACTCGGAGATAAAAATTCCTTGAATTTTGAGTCATTCGAAGGTAATCTATTAGAATATCCGCAATATAGCCGGCCAGCTAAGTTTAAAAATTGGCCGGTGCCTGAAGTTTTAATATCAGGAGCGCATGATAAAATTTACGCCTGGCGCAAACTTCAGTCGCTTAAGCGGACAAGGCAAAGAAGGCCGGATTTGTTAAAGACGAAGTGAGGAGTATTCGGCGGAATAAATTCGCGGACGCTCATTTAAAAGGAGGTAACAAAAGTGGATATCAAATCAATTGAAGCAGGGTTTACTAAGAAAGAGATGCCGGCGATTAACGTCGGAGATACGGTTAAAGTGCTTACGAGAATTCCGGAAGGCCCGGATAAATTCCGCTTGCATCCTTTTGAGGGTGTGGTGATTGCTAAGGGCGGAACAGGGCTTAAACATAATTTTACCGTGAGAAAAGTTTCTTCCGGGGAAGGCGTGGAGCGCGTGTTTCCGCTTTATTCTCCGGTTATTGATCGTATTGAAATTATCCGTTTTGGTAAGGTCAGAAGGGCTAAGCTTTACTATTTAAGAGGTAAGATTGGCAAGCATGCCACTAAAATAGAAAGTAAAGAAGAAAAAGTTAAGTAGTGCTCTATTACGAAAAAAAGCTTAAGCTTAAAGGGTTTGATTACATTATCGGCGTAGATGAAGCCGGCCGCGGGCCTTTAGCCGGACCGGTAGTCGCGGCGGCAGTGTGGTTAAAGGATTTCAGATTTATTCATCAGGTAGATGATTCTAAGAAATTAACTCCGGCAAAAAGAAAAGCCGCGTTTTTTGAAATAAAAAGTAAATCTTTATATGCGATTGCCACTGTGGGGCATATTAAGATTGATCAGATCAATATTTTGCAAGCAACAATTTTAGCCATGCAAAAGGCGGTTAAAAAACTGGCTAAACAGCTAACCGCCGGCGAATTAAAACGCGCATTTGTGCTCATTGACGGTAATATGCGTTTTAAGCTTAAACTGCCTTATCGGAGCATTGTGGGAGGGGACGGTAAATCGCTGAGCATTGCCGCAGCTTCTATCCTTGCTAAAGTGCGGCGGGATGAGATTATGGTTGCTTATCACAAAATTTATCCGCAATATGAATTTATTAAACATAAAGGTTATCCTACGCAGTTGCATCGGGATATTTTAAAAAAAATCGGCCCGATCGCTATCCATAGAAAGAGTTTTTTAAAGTGTTGCCGGGAAATTTAGAGTTTGGAAAAGCTGCCGAAGATGCAGCCGCTGAGTTTTTAAAAGCCAAAGGATATAAAATCCTGCAGCGTAACTATAAAAATAAATTTGGTGAAATTGACATTATTGCACAGCAAAAGGATGTGATTTGTTTTGTTGAGGTTAAGGCCCGGCATTCTCTTGCTCTTGGAGTTCCTCAAGAAGCAGTTACCGCTGGCAAACAAAGACAAATCAGCCGGGTTGCGGTTAATTATTTAAAGTTTAACCACCTTTTAGAACGGCCGGCACGTTTTGATGTGCTTGCACTTTTGTATACAAATAATCAACCGCAGATATCTTTAATTACAGATGCTTTTGAATTAAGCGCATCCTTTACCGTTTAAAATTATGAAATATAAAACTCAAAGCCTGACGAAATACTTAAATGACCTTGCTGCTAAACTTGCCGCTCCGGGGGGAGGATCGGCCGCGGCACTAAACGCGGCGATGGGGGCAAGTTTAATAAGTATGGTGGTTAATTTTACTTTAGGTAAACCCAGATATTCAGTTTTTGAAAAAGAATTGAAGATAATATTAGCTAAATGTGAAAGATTAAGAAAACAATTTTTAGATCTGGTGGATTTGGATGTATTGGCTTATCAGAGTAAAGATATCAAAAAGGCATTGGCCACGCCTTTGCGTTTGGCTAAGCTTTGCTGTCAGGCAGCTAAGTTATGCCCACCACTGATTAAGAAGGGTAATCTCAATTTAATTAGCGATGTTGCGGTAGCGGCGGTTTTTTTAGAGTCAGCTTTTGTGGCCGCTTGTTTCAATGTGGAGATTAATTTAAAAAGTTTGGCCGATGCCAAGCTAACCCGGGTAACCCGGAAAGAGCTTAAGCAGATGCATGAAATTATTTTAAAGATTCGTAAAAATACGGAGGATGGTGTTGGCAAAATTATTAGAGGGTAAGATTGTTGCGGATAAAATTAAAGAGGATCTCAAGATTCGCGTGCAGAGTTTAAAACAGGCTCCGGTTTTAGCCAGTATTGTGATCGGAGAAAATGCCGGAGCAATAAGCTATGCAAAATCACAGCAGAAATTAGCCGGCCAACTCGGTATTAAATATTGTTTGCGTGTTTTACCTCAGGAGACAACTGAAAAACAGACAGCTGAACTTATTCAGGAATTAAATAATGATAAGAACGTGAATGGCATTGTCATTCAGATGCCTTTGCCTAAACAAATAGATTGTAAGTCGATTAACCGGTTTATTGCACGAAGTAAAGATATTGAAGGGGTGAATTCTCCCGTGGTGGCCGCGGTGATGGAATTAATTGAAACCAGTGACGTGGATTTATACGGTAAGGAAGTTGTGTTAGTGGGCTATAGCGAAATATTAGGTAAACCTTTGGTATTTTTGTTGCTGGATAAATTTGCCACGGTTACTGTTTGTCATATTGGTACCAGCAAGGTTGGTAAGTTAGAAGGGCATATCCGGAGCGCCGAAGTTTTGATTGTGGCAGTAGGCAAAGCCGGATTAATTAAGGGGGAATGGATTAAGGAAGGCGCGGTGGTTATAGATGTCGGGATTAACCGCCTAGGCGATAAGATTGTCGGGGACGTAGAATTTGAGTCAGCGGAAAAACGCGCCTCTTGGATTACTCCTGTGCCGGGAGGAGTGGGACCACTGACTGTAGCCATCTTAATGCGCAACCTGGTTGAGTCAGCTTACGCGCAGCAGTAAAAATACCATTCGATATTTAAACTAAGCTAAATTAAAATGACTTTTAAAGAGAAAATACAGGCAGGGAAATTTTTAATTACCTCGGAGGTTGGCCCGGAGAAAGGGATGCATGCTGATCGGTTATTGCAGGATGCTGAGCTTATTCGTAATAAAATCGATGCGATTAATGTTACGGATTTACAGAGTTCCATAATGCGTTTAGGGTCATTAACGGTAAGTTTTCTGCTGAAACAAAAGGGTTTTGAGCCGATTTATCAGTTAACCTGCCGCGACCGTAATCGTTTAGCTCTGCAATCAGATTTACTTTCCGCGGCGGCTTTAGGAATTCAGAATATTTTGATTGCCACCGGAGATCATCCCAGCCTGGGTGATCATCCGCAGGCTAAACCGGTTTTTGACCTAGATTCAGTTCAATTATTGCAGGTGTCCAGGAAATTAGAAACCGGTTTTGATATGCAGGGCCATAAATTAGAAGGCAGCGCGCCAAAATTTTGTCTTGGCGCGGTAGTTAACCCCGGTTCAGATCCGTTAGACCCGCAGATTATGAAGATGGATAAAAAAATTGCTGCCGGAGCGGAATTTTTCCAAACTCAGGCAGTCTTTGATCTAAAAACTTTTGAAAATTTTGTTTCTAAATCTAAGCATGTTAAAGTTCCGATTATGGCTGGCATTGTTTTATTAAAATCCGCTGGTATGGCGCGTTACATGAATAAACACGTTGCCGGGATTACTGTGCCGGAAAGTTTGATTGCAGAAATAGATTCCAGTAAAGATAAGGCGGCTACTTCTATAGAGATTGCCAGCCGTTTAATTAAGCAGTTAAAACCCATGTGCCGGGGAATTCATATTATGTCTATTGGTTGGGAAAAAATTGTGCCCCGGGTTTTGGAGGCGAGCGGATTATAATGGCATCTAATTTACCGGCTATACCCGGAGCAAGAAAAAAGGGAGTGGTTTTAATCAGCTCCGAAGATGATATTAAAAAGCTAGATACTTATCTGATCAATGATACTGTTTGTGTTGAGGGGCAAGCCGGGATAGCATTTAGATTAGCTAAATTAATTTGTGAAAAATATAAAGTTGCGGTTAAGGTTATAAGCACAGATAACGACTCGCGCTTGTCGCACCCGGAGCTAAATGGTATTGCGCCAGTGTCCGCTTGTGGCGAAAATATCCAGATAATCAATAGCCCGATTCAGGAGATTGTTGGCGAGGGCAGAGCCGAAGCGGTTAAATTTAAAGACGGTAAAGCCATCGGCGTATGTTTAGTTATTTTTGTGGATAAAGCCATGTTGGATTTATCCGGCGAGCAGGCCAAAGAAGAACAGCTGCCCCAGTTACTCGTAGATCTCGGAACAAAAGGAACCCTGGGCGTATTAAATCTTACGCGTCAATCTTTAGCTGAGGCCATAAGTCAAAAAGGCCGGGAGACAAAGATTGAATTTCCGGAAACTAATTATTGCCTACCCTTAATTAATGCCCTATTGAATATAGAAGTAAAAAACCTGCAGGATTGTTTATCGGCTTTTAATCAAGCAGAAGGCTTGTCTAATAATCTGGCGACATCCAGCGGTTTGTTTATTAATAGCCCGGATGGCTTATTAAACAAGGGTATAGCTACTTTGATTTGCGAGGAGATTTTAGCGGCTTTAGCGGTATTAAATCAACAGCATCCTAAAGAAGGGTTGGGTTTTATTCCGGATAATATTTTGCGTTCATTAGGGTTGCAATTAGTGGATGGGAGGATCGCGGGCATTGCCGTAATTTTAGGACCGGCTAAGGATGAACAGTCCGCCGTGGAATTAATCCGTGATTTTCAATCTAAAAGTATTGTCAGTCTTCTGGCGGGCAAGATCAATGGCCATACTTTTAAGCAACAACTTCAAAATCAGGGGGTCGGTTTAGGTTTAGAAAATTATATTGTTGCTTTAGGTGATGATTATCTTTCGGCGATTTACGCGGTTAATTTTGCGGTGCGTGCTCCTTTAATTTACGGTGGCAATAAACCCGGACAGTGGCAGGAGATCGCCGGTTATATCCGCAACCGTGTTCCGGCATTTGTCCTTTTGCTTAGCCACGTGGATGAGCTCTTGGTGGCCACCGGTTTAGGATGCCTGGCTTTTGGCCTGCCGATAATTACGGATTTGGATGTACCGCAATTAGGCAAGATGGATACTACTTTGTTTGAGGCTTTAGTTACTGAGCAGGATTATCGTAAATTACCTTCTAAATGTATTTTGACGCGGGGGATTAAAATTAAAATTTCGCAGGTGGCTGTCCCTGTGCCTTATGCTGCTGCTTTTGAAGGCGAGCGTGTGCGCAAGGAACAATTGGCGGTTGAGTTCGGAGGTAAGGCGAGCAGTGCGATTGAATTTTTAAGTTCTCAGGATGAGGAGAGTATCATTGATGGCCGCGTGGAATTAATCGGCCCGGATATTGATCAGTTACCGATAGGCAGCCAATCTTTGCCTTTGGCGATAGTCGTGGATGTTTTTGGCCGCAAGATGCAAAAAGATTTTGAACCGATATTAGAAAGACAAATCCATCGTTTTATTAACTACTGTATGGGCCTGATGCATATGGGCCAGCGCGATATGGTTTGGATTAGAATATCTAAAGATGCGGACAGTAAAGGTTTTCGGTTAAAACATTTGGGGGTTATCTTGCATGCGATGCTGCATTCTGAATACGGTGCGATTGTGGATAAGGTGCAGGTTAAGCTTTACACTAATTCGCTTGATGTAGATAAGATTTCACTTCAAGCACAACAGATATATAATCAACGCGACGAGCGTTTAGCCGGCATGACTGATGAGAGTGTGGACACGTTTTATTCCTGTTTATTATGCCAATCTTTCGCTCCTAACCATGTTTGCGTGGTTACTCCGGAGCGCTCAGGTTTATGCGGGGCGTATTCCTGGTTGGATGCTAAGGCTTCTTTCGAGATTATGCCTAGCGGGCCGAATCAACCTATTCTTAAAGGAAATCTTTTGGATGCCCGGCTTGGCCAATGGGAGAATATAAATGCTTTTGTGCAGCAGAAATCCAATCAGACTATTGATGCCGTAAGCATGTACTCGTTGATGGATGGGCCGCAATCCTCTTGCGGATGTTTTGAATGTATTGTGGCCATTGTTCCTGAAGCTAACGGGGTTATGTTGGTACACCGCGATTATCCCGGGATTACTCCTTGCGGGATGAGTTTTACAACTTTAGCCGGATCGGTTGGCGGCGGAGTGCAGACTCCGGGGTTTTTGGGGGTGGGTAAGTTGTATATCTTAAGTAAAAAATTTATTTCGGCTGAAGGCGGGTTAGCCAGGGTAGTCTGGATGCCTAAAGAGTTAAAGGAAATTCTGCAAGAGAAACTAAAATTCCGGGCTAAAGAGATGGGGCAGGAGAACTTACTAGATAAAATTGCCGATGAATCGGTAGCGACTAGTTCCGAAGAGTTGCTCGTTTTTTTAAAACAGGTAGCGCATCCGGCATTGACCATGGATCCAATTATTTAGATTCAAAATCAAGGAGCTCAAATTCTTCTTGACGCGTACATTTTAAATGTATATAATTACTTATAAATGAATAATCATCTCCCGCCTAAACTCATAATAATTCCAATTGCAATATTGTTTGTTCTTATGTTTACCGGACTTACTTTTGCTCAAGGAGAAAAGATTAACTCTGCCGCTGAAGAGATGTCGGATGTTAAACAGGAGCAAGCTAGAAAATACCGGGAGTTGGGGTTAGAATACCAGGAAATGGGTAATTTGACGGATGCTTTGAGTTTTTATCAGAAAGCCATTGCTATTTATCCCAATTTTGCCGTTGCTTATAATGATATCGGGGTAGTTTATGAAGCGATGGGTTCTCTTGACCGGGCAGAGGAAAATTATCTAAAATCGATTAAAATCGACCCCGCTTATTCTAGCGCTTATACAAATTTGGCGCTTTTTTATGAGGGTCAGCGAAATTTAGAGAAGGCAGCATTCTATTGGAACAAGCGCGTGGCGGTAGGTACCCCGGAGGATCCCTGGACACAGAAAGCAGCCAGCCGGCTTCGTGATATCCGCATGTCTTTATCCGGGCAGCCGTTCTCTGATGAGCGAGAAGAAGAGGTTCTGGGGTTGATGCAGGAAGTTACCGGAAATAAAATCGGGCTTAACCAGGATGATAACGCCTTGGCTCAAATGCACTTTAAAAAAGCCAAACAGAGTTTTGATAGAGGGGATATGGCTACGGCAATTAAAGAAGCATTGGATGCCGAGTATTTAGATCAGGATAACCCGGAGATTGAAGCGTTTATTGAAAAGGCAGAGCGAAGAGCTCTGACGCGATAGAAGCGTACCGCAAAAACATCTTTCCTTATATTGAATTCCTTACATATTTAATTAATGGCTGAAAAAAGTTTTTTCTTAATTGATGCTACTGCATTTTGTTATCGGGCATTTTATGCTTTAAGCGGCTTGAGCACCTCTAGCGGCCAGATGACCAATGCGGTTTACGGATTCATAAATATTCTTAATAAAGTGTTAAAAGAGCAGAAGCCGGATTATTTGGTTTGTTGTTTTGATTTATCACGCAATACATTCCGTTCGAAGAAATTTGCGGAATATAAGATGCAACGGCCGGTAATGCCGGATGGTTTGATTAGCCAAATTCCCTTGATCAAAGAAGTAATTGGTGCATACGGAGTTCCTATATTCGAAAAAGAAGGTTTTGAGGCTGACGATCTCATCGCTGTGCTGGCCAGAAAAGCCTCGGCACAGTCATTGGCGGTGACCATTGTGAGCAGCGATAAGGATATCTTGCAATTAGTGGGTAAGCGTATTTCGGTATTTAGCCCTTATAAAGATAGCGGGATACTTTATGATCCGGCTAAAGTAAAGGAGCGTTTCGGGGTTCTTCCGGAGCAGCTGGTAGACATTATTGCGCTGATGGGTGATGCGGCGGATAATATTCCCGGGGTTCCCGGGATTGGGGATAAAACCGCTAAAAAGCTGGTTTTAGAATTTGGTTCCGTAGATAAGTTACTTAAAAATATTTCAAAAGTAAAGCCTCAAAAAATTAAAGAAATGATTCTTGAATACAGGCCGCGCTTAAAATTGAATAAAGAGCTGATTACTTTGGATCAAGAGCTGGATTTAGACCTGGATTTAAAAAAAGCTAAAACCGGGCAGCCGGATTGCGGACGGCTCGCCAGTATTTTTAAGAAATTAGAGTTTAAAAAGTTGTTGGGAGAGTTGCCGGATGCGGTAGATAAAACCCTGCCTACCAGCCTGTGTAGTTGTAATCCGCTGGAGTTAGCCGCGATGCTTAAACAGCGTAGTGAAATTGCTATTTACGGATCCCGGTCCGATGATTTATTCTTTGCCATTGGCGATAAATTTTTCAGCGGTGAGCTTGCCCAATCAGAGCTGTGTTCGGTGATCTCTGATTTTCGAATAAAAAAGACCGGACATGACCTTAAGAAGCTAAAAGTTGCTCTTTACAAAGAAGGTTTAATCTTAAACGGTTTGGATTTTGATATTATGATCGCCGCTTATCTGCTCAATCCATCGCGAACAAGTTATGCGCTGGAGGATCTGGCGTTGGAAATTTTAGGGGAATTTATCCGCCCGGGGTCTTTGGAAGCAAAAGAGGCATTGGCTCTGGTGGTTAGATTAAAGCCGCCGCTTAGGCAGGTACTAGAAGAGAAAGATTTATTAAAGCTGTTTTTTGATCTGGAAATGCCTTTGGTGAGTATTTTGGCCGTGATGGAGCAAGACGGGATAAAGTTAGATTTGGAGTTACTTAAAAATCTTTCACACGATATTGAACACAGATTAATTAAGTTAATTTCGGATATTTATCAAGTAAGCGGAACGCAATTTAACATTAACTCGCCGAAACAGTTAGGGCAGGTTCTGTTTGTTAAATTAGGACTTCCGGTGATTAAAAAAACTAAGACCGGCCCATCTACAGATGAAGAGGTGTTAAAGCGTTTGAGTGATAAACACGCCTTACCTGTTCTTTTGCTGGAGTATCGGCAGTTGACTAAATTAAAAAACACTTATGTTGATGCCCTGCCTAAACTAGTCGATCAGGCTACCGGCAGGGTGCATACCTGTTTTAATCAGACCGGTACTGAAACAGGCAGGTTAAGTTCGAGTAATCCTAACTTACAGAATATCCCGATTAAGACCGATATCGGCAGCAAAATCCGCCAGGCGATTATTACTTCCGGTGAAAAGAATTGCCTGCTCTCTTGTGATTATTCACAAATAGAATTAAGGGTTTTGGCGCATTTGTGTGGTGACCATACCTTGATTGAGGCATTTAACGGCAATCAAGATGTCCACCGGTTGACGGCTTCTTTAATCTACAATCTCCCTGAATCAGAAATTAAGCCTCAGATGCGCGAGGTAGCGAAAAGAGTTAATTTTGGTATTATTTACGGCCAGAGCGCATACGGTTTGAGTAAGGATCTGGAGATCTCCATAAATCAAGCACAGGATTTTATTGACGCTTATTTTTTACGTTATCCTAAAGTAGAAGAATATATTGACGCGCAGATAAAAAAGGCTCAAAATGACGGTTTTGTTACCACGCTATTGGGAAGAAGAAGGTATATCCCTGAAATTAATAATAAAAATATGGGGATTCGGCAGTTTGCTCAGCGTCAAGCTGTAAATACTCCTATTCAGGGAACCGCTAGCGATTTGATCAAGCTGGCAATGATTAAGATCGGCGCGCAGATTAAAGACCGGGGCTTAAAAGCTAAGATGATTCTGCAGATTCATGATGAACTGGTTTTCGACCTGCCGATCCCTGAATTAAACATACTTGGGGGGATAGTTAAAATTGAAATGGAGAATGTGATGAAATTAGCGGTGCCCATAAAAGTAGATATGAAAAAAGGAGCCAATTGGTTAGAGATGTCCGCATTTTCGTTAAGCGAGGCGGTGAGGCAATGAAGATCGCGATGATCGCTTCAGAAGTCGTGCCTTTTGCTAAGACCGGAGGTTTAGCGGATGTGGCGGGAGCTTTACCGTTGGCTTTAGAGTATTGTGGACATGAAGTAATTGTGATTATGCCCGGTTATAAATGTATTACGGATGCTAAGTTAAAAATTAGCCGGGTTTCCAAGGATGTTACGTCCGCGGTTATCGGGAAAAACATCAGAGTGTTCTTTATAGAAAATAAGGATTATTTTTACCGTGACGGATTATATGGAGATAAAAACGGTGATTACCCGGATAATTTAGAGCGGTTCGCTTTTTTCTGCCGCCGGGGGGTAGAGCTATTAAAAGAGATAAATTTTCCTGCGGATATCTTGCATTTACATGATTGGCAGGCCAGCTTAGCGGCGGCGTATTTAAAAAACCTATATTCAAGTATGAGTTTTTACCGCCAAATCCGGTGCGTTTTAACTCTGCATAATATTGGTTACCAGGGGGTTTTTGCTAAAGAAAAGTTCCCGAAACTGGGTTTTGGTTGGGGGCTTTTTAATATTGATGGTTTTGAATTTTATAATCGGGTTAATCTGCTAAAGGGGGGAATAGTTTTTGCGGATTTTATTAATACCGTTAGCCCTACTTATGCCGATGAAATTCAGACAGAAAAGCTGGGATTTGGTTTAGATGGCCTTTTGAGGAAACGTAAAAATGTTTTAAGCGGAATTTTAAATGGGGTAGATTATTCTGTCTGGGATCCGGATACGGATAGGTTTATTGCGCAGAATTTTTCCCGGGTCAATCTGGAAGATAAAGCTTTGAATAAAAAAGATTTACAAAAAATATGCAACCTGCCGCAAGATGAAAATATCCCGGTTTTAGGGATTGTTTCCCGTTTAGCGCAGCAGAAGGGTTTTGATATCTTTGCCCAAGGTTTAGATGAGCTTTGCAAGAAGAATATGCAGCTGGTTATTTTAGGCTCCGGAGAGCTAAAATATCAGGAGGTTCTTAAAGCCGCCGCCGATAAACATCCAAAAATTATTTCACTAAATTTAAAATTCGATGACCCTTTAGCGCATAAGATTTATGCGGGCAGCGATATTTTCCTGATGCCTTCTTTCTATGAGCCGTGCGGATTGGGGCAATTAATCAGTTTACATTACGGAACAATTCCGTTGGTTTTTAAAACCGGCGGCTTGGCGGATACGATTAATAAGAATAATGGTTTTGTTTTCAGCCAGTATACTGAAGAAGAATTACTGAAACTAATCGACAAAGCGATATTGGTATTTAAAAATAAAAAGAAATGGATGTCTTTGATCAATAATGCCATGGAATGTAATTTTTCCTGGAAGGTCTCGGCGGATAAATATATCCAATTATATGCCAAAGCGAAGAAAAAATAAATTTGTCTTAGGGGTTACCGGTAATATTGCCTGCGGTAAAAGCACGGTCGCCGGAATGCTTAAGACTAAAGATTGCCTGTTAATTGATGCGGATAAGCTGGCGCGGGGATTATTTTTTATCGGCAGCAGTGTTTATGCAAGAATAGTAAAATATTTCGGCCGGAAGGTTCTTCAAAAAAATAACTGTATTAACCGTAAAAAATTAGCTGAAATTGTTTTTGCGGATAAAGCCGCTTTATTTAAATTTAACCGTATTGTGCATCCGGAGCTAATCCGTCAAATCAAGCGGCGTATTCGGAATTCAAATAAGAGAATTATAATTTTGGATGCAGCTTTAATTGTTGAGGCAGGATTAACCGGGTTGGTGGATAAGCTGGTAGTCGTAATTGCCAAAAAGCAGCAGCAGATTTTGCGCAGTCAAAAGAGTTTGAAGTTGGCAAAAAAACAGGTAATTTTAAGAATGAAATTCCAGATTTCGCAAAAGGCAAAGTCGCGTTTTGCGGATTTTATCATAGATAATCGCAGTCAAATAAGTAAAACCCAGAAGCAAGTTTCTAAAATACGGAGGCTGTTGTGGAAAAGTTAGATATTAAAAATCTTAAAGACATGAAGATCAGTGAGCTGAATAAGTTGGCTAAAGAACTTAATGCCAGCGGTATCAGCGGCTTAAAAAAGCAGGATTTAATTTTTAAAATACTTCAGGCTCAGGCAGAGAAGGAAGGGTTAATGTTTGGGGAGGGAGTATTAGAGATTCTTTCTGAAGGGTTCGGTTTTTTGCGCAGCCCGAATTATAATTATCTTCCCTGCCCGGATGATATTTATATTTCTCCGTCGCAGATTAGGAAATTTGAATTGCGCACGGGGGATACGGTAAGCGGCCAGATACGGCCACCTAAGGAAGGCGAGAAATATTTTGCTTTACTTAAAGTTGAGGCGGTAAATTTCGAGAATCCTGAGGAGGTAAAAGAAAAGGTGCTTTTTGATAACCTTACTCCGGTTTATCCGCGTGAGCCGTTTAATATGGAGACCAAGCCGGATGAGCTATCCATGCGGATCATGGGCTTGCTTACCCCGATCGGTAAAGGCCAGCGTGGTTTAATTGTTGCTCAACCGTATAGCGGTAAAACTGTTTTATTACAGAAGATTGCCAACGCTATTACCAGTAATAATCCGGATGTAATTCTGATTGTTCTGTTGATTGACGAGCGGCCGGAAGAAGTTACGGATATGCAGCGTAATGTTAAAGGTGAGGTAATTTCATCTACCTTTGATGAGCCGCCGGAACGCCACGTGCAGGTTGCGGAGATAGTTTTAGAGAAAGCTAAGCGCCTGGTTGAACATAAACGCGATGTGGTTGTGCTTTTGGACAGTATTACGCGTTTAGCCAGAGCCTATAACTCCGTGGTTCCGCATAGCGGTAAAGTTCTTTCCGGAGGCATTGATTCTAATGCTTTGCAGAAACCCAAGAGATTCTTTGGCGCGGCGCGGGCGGTAGACGAAGGCGGAAGCTTGACCATTATTGCTACAGCCTTAGTGGACACCGGAAGCCGGATGGATGAAGTTATTTTCGAAGAGTTCAAAGGGACCGGTAACATGGAAACACAACTGGATCGTAATCTTTTCCAGCGCAGGATTTACCCGGCTATTGATATTAAACGCTCAAATACCCGTCATGAAGAGCTGTTAGTTAAACCGGATGTGTTGTCCAAGACCTGGATTTTGAGAAAAGTTTTAAATGAGTTAAATAATGTGGAAGCGATGGAGTTGCTCATCGAAAAGTTAGGTAAGACTAAGAATAATGAAGAGTTTCTAAACAGTATGAATCAGAAATAAAGGAGGAATCAAGATGAAAGAAAAAATACATCCTAATTACAAAGAAAGCACTATTGTTTGCGCTTGCGGTGAGACGGTACATACCCGATCAACTAAACCAAGTATCCGGGTGGAGATTTGTTCAAAATGCCATCCATTTTTTACCGGAAAACAAAAGCTGGTGGATTCTGCCGGCCGCGTGGATAAGTTTGTGAAGAAGTATGCGAAGAAGAAATAAATCCGTCAATGATTTAGTGTGGATTCATTAGCTACTGTGCCTAATCGCTCGAAAATTCTTTAGAATTTTCTCGCAGGCACAGTATTAATGGGGACACACTTAAGTGTGTCCCCAGCTTAAGCCTTTTAAACTATGTATGAACAATTAGAAAAATTAGTCCTGCGCTATCAGGAATTAGAACAGCTATTGGGAAGCCAGGAGCAGATTACTGATCGTCCGCTTTATAATAAGCTGGCCAAAGAGCTTTCGGACATTAAGCTTGTGGTTTCCTGGTATCGGGAATATAAGGATTTACTTAAGGAGATTGCTGATCTTGAGTTGGTCTTATCGGGAAAGCACGACCAGGATTTTTTAGAATTAGTACAGATAGAGCAAAAGAGTTTAGCTGAGAAAAAAAATGTTCTCCAGCAGAAGTTAGATAAAGTTTTGGCCGGTGAAGATAAGGATGCCGGGCGTGATTGTATCATGGAAATCCGGCAGGGCACGGGAGGGGATGAAGCAGGGCTTTTTGCGGCCGTACTCTATCGGATGTATTCTAAATATGCGGATAATAAGGGTTGGGTAATTGAACCGATGTATTCTAGTGTTAACGAAGCCGGCGGAATTAAAGAGATAGTTTTTAGCGTAAAGGGTAAGGATTCTTTCCGTTGTTTAAAATTTGAAAGCGGCGTGCACCGTGTGCAGCGGGTTCCGACGACCGAGTCACAAGGCCGGATTCACACCTCTACGGCCACGGTGGCGGTATTAGTCGAGCCGGAAGAGATTGATTTGATTATCGAGCCAAAAGATTTAAGAATTGATACTTACCGCTCAAGCGGCCCGGGTGGTCAACATATGCAAAAGACAGATTCTGCCGTAAGAATTACTCACATTCCTACCGGCACGGTAGTTGCATGTCAGGATGAGCGTTCACAGATTAAGAATAAGGCTAAGGCGATGAGAGTTTTACGTGCCCGGATTTTAGAGGTAAAAATCGAAACTGAGGCAAAAAGATTATCGAGTGCCAGGAAAACCCAGATTGGCACCGGAGACCGCAGTGAAAAAATCCGTACTTATAATTTTCCCGACCGCCGGGTTACGGATCACCGGATCAATTTTACTTCGCATCAATTAGAAGGGGTTTTAGAGGGGCAAATGGATGAGCTTTTTGAGGCTTTATTGAAAGCAGAATTAGAAAAGAAAAATGACAGAAGCTGAGTTAGTTTTAACCCATGTTTTAAATTGCGACCGGCTATCTTTATACTTGAATAAGGATACTTGTTTAGATAGAAATAAATCCGCTCAAGTATCGGGAATATTAAAACGCAGAATTATGGGCGAACCACTGCAGTATATTTTAGGATCAACCGAATTTATGGGGTATGAGTTTAAGGTTGATTCGCGGGCGTTGATTCCCCGTCCGGAAACAGAGATTCTAATCAGCGCTGTGTTAGAAAAATTAAAAGGCAAAACTGGACAGTTAAAAATCTTTGATTTAGGCACGGGTGCCGGTTGTATTGCTGTTTGTCTTGCTAAATTATTGCCGCAGGCGCGGATTTGGGCAAGCGATCTATCTTTAGCAGCCTTGCAATTAGCCCAAGAGAATGCTGATTTGCATAAAGTAAAAGTTAAATTTTTATCGGGGGATATTTTCAGCGCCCTGGAAAATGATCAGGAAAAATTTGATTTAATTATCAGCAACCCTCCCTATATCGCCAAAGGAGAATTTTGCGGTTTGGCCAAGGAGCTGTCTTTTGAACCGGCTTTAGCTTTAGAGGCAGGTATTGATGGTTTAGATTTTTACCGGCGCATAATTAGTCGGGCAGCTTTTTATTTAAATGTTGACGGTTTATTAGCTTTTGAAATAGGAGCTAATCAGGCTGACCGGATTTGTATGCTCTGTGCTGAACAGAATTTTAGTGTTTTAGATATAATTAAAGATTATAATGATATTAAACGCGTAGTTATCGCTAAACAAAGGACTTAAAAAGCAAATGGATAAATTGATTATTGAAGGCGGAGTAAAATTAAAAGGCGAGGTTACGGTTTCCGGAGCTAAAAATGCGGTGTTGCCGATTTTAGCCGCGACCTTGCTTACCGATGAACCCTGTGTAATCAAAGGGGTACCGAATTTACGCGATACGAATAGCATGCTTAAAATTTTACGTGCTTTAGGCAAAATCGCGGAGTTTGATAAAGGTAAAGTTAGTGTTACTGCCGGTAAAGTTTCAAATTATATTGCCGAATATAAATTAGTTTCGACAATGCGCGCTTCATTCTGTGTTTTAGGCCCGCTTTTAGGTAAATTGAAAAAAGCCAAGGTTTCTCTTCCGGGAGGCTGCGTGATTGGGGTGCGTCCGGTTGACCTGCATCTTAAAGGTATTCGGGCTTTAGGTGCCGATATCAGTATTGATTCAGGTTATGTGATTGCTAAGACAAATAAATTACGCGGTGCTTACATTTATCTGGGCGGAGTTTACGGCTCATCAGTTTTAGCCACCGATAACGTAATGATGGCTGCGGTGTTGGCGGCCGGTAAAACGATCATTGAATCGGCGGCTTGTGAGCCGGAAGTGGTCGATTTGGCGGAGTGCTTAATTAAAATGGGCGCAAAAATTAAGGGCCATGGTACGCCGGTAATTGAAATTGAAGGAGTAAAATATCTGCACGGTGCGGTGCATTCTATAATTCCTGACCGCATTGAGGCGGGAACATTAATTTTAGCGGCTTTAATTACCGGTGGAGACGTATTAATTAAAAACGTGCAATATCAGCATTTGGGGGCTTTAATTGATAAATTAGCTGAGGCGGGTGCCCATCTTGAGCGTGTTGATGGAGCCGTCAGAGTTAAAGGTAATAAAAAATTAAGGTCGGTAAATATTACGACTCTTCCGTATCCGGGATTTCCTACGGATATGCAGGCGCAGATGATGAGTTTAATGTCCGTTACCGGAGGAATTAGCGTAATTACCGAAAAAATTTATCCGGATAGGTTTATGCATGTTGCCGAGCTTAATCGTATGGGGGCGCATATTCAAAGAGAAGGCCCGCATGCGATTGTTGAGGGGATAAAAAGCCTGTCCGGCGCTCCGGTGATGGCAAGCGATTTGCGTGCTTCTGCCGGTTTAGTTTTAGCGGGCTTAGCGGCGCGGGGTAAGACATCTATTTCCAGAATATATCATTTGGAGCGCGGGTATGAATTTATCGAAGAAAAGTTGATTAATTTAGGCGCTAAAGTCTGGAGAGAAAAAGAATGATTTTAATGATCGATAACTATGATTCCTTTACTTATAATTTGGTACAATATTTGGGGGAATTAGGGCAGCGGGTTTTGGTTCATCGGAATGACGCGCTGACGATTATGGATATTAAAAAACTTAATCCGCAGAAGATTGTTATCTCTCCGGGGCCAGGTAGGCCGGAAGATGCCGGTATCTCCTGCGCAGTGATCAAAGAGTTTTGCGGAAAAATTCCTATTTTGGGAGTTTGTCTGGGGCATCAGGCAATCGGTTATTGTTTCGGCGGTAAAATCGTGCAAGCTAAGCGGTTGATGCATGGCAAGACCTCTAAAATTTACCATTATAAAAAAGATATTTTTAGAAATATACCCAATCCGTTTTTAGCCACGCGTTATCATTCTTTATTAGTTGAGAAGAAAAGTTTACCTTCTTGCCTTGAGATAATTGCCTGGACGGCCGAATTTGAAATTATGGGGTTAAAACATAAAAAATACCCTCTCTGGGGCGTGCAGTTTCATCCGGAATCTATATTAACTAAAAGCGGCAAAGCCATGCTGGATAATTTTATTAAGCTGAAATGATTAAAGATTTGATCAAACAGTTACTGAATAAAAAAGACTTAACTCCGCTGCAGATGCAGCAGGTGATGCGGGAGATTTTAAGCGGCGCGGTGGATACTGCCGATATTATCGCTTTTTTAACTTCTTTAAATGAAAAAGGCGAGACAGTCGTAGAATTAACGGCGGCGGTAAAGGCCATGCTAAAATATGTTGAGCCGATTATTGTCGACAAACCTAATATACTGGATACCTGCGGAACGGGGGGAGATAAAAAAGGTACTTTTAATATTTCAACCGTTACGGCATTGGTTGCTAGCGGTGCCGGGGTGACGGTCGCTAAACACGGCAATCGCTGCGTATCGAGTAAGTGCGGCAGCGCGGATATTTTAGAGGCTCTGGGTGTTAAAATTGATATGGATACGGGAAAAATTAAAAAATGCCTTGAGGAAATCGGTATTGCTTTTTTGTTTGCGCCAAACTTGCATTTAGCGATGCGCCATGTCATGCCGGCGCGAAAGCAAATTGCCCAAAAAACCATATTTAATATTTTAGGGCCGCTGATTAATCCGGCGCGGGCCACCAATCAGTTAATCGGGGTGTATTCCCAACAGTGGGTCAGGCCGTTGGCCGAAGTCCTG